>Ga0209204_1000378_pt1 | contig 48728 bp, 44 predicted proteins | sample AD_JPNMR2_MetaG_FD_184425 | JGI IMG/M metagenome (GOLD analysis project Ga0209204, IMG submission 184425) | Active sludge microbial communities of municipal wastewater-treating anaerobic digesters from Japan - AD_JPNMR2_MetaG (SPAdes) (version 2) | ecosystem: Engineered > Bioreactor > Anaerobic...
CCGCCGCCGCGAGGGCCGGGACGAGACGGGTCCGCACGGGCTATTTCTTTATGTTGTCGGCGATCTTGGCGTGGATCATCTTGGAGGCGGGTTCATCCCCCAGGACTCCGACGCGGACGCCCACGGTAGTGAGGGCCTTCTCCTTGAAGAGGATGTTGATGGTCACCTTCTCCCCGTCGATCAGGGCCTTGATGGTGCCGCTGCCGATGGCCTTCGACGGCACGACCTCCTGGCCGTGCATGGCGGCCACCGTCTTCTCCGCCGCCGCCCAGACCTTTTCGAAGGGGGCGTAGTAGTCCGTCTTGAGCTCGCCGTTTATGAACAGGTAGGTCCCCGCGCCGGTCCCCACCGCCGCCGTTCCCACGACAGCGGCGGCGCAACCCGCCGTCAGGGCCGCCGTCACCATCAAACAAAGGGCCAACCTTAAGAACCTGCCTGCCATGTTTCCCTCCTGTGTCACCGTCGTTAGGTGACCCGTCTCATACAACATGGGAGGGGGTCCTGTAAAGCCTCAGGAAACGGAGGTCTCCTCGCCGCTGATCCTGGCGAATTCCCTCAGGAGTTCCTCCTGACGGCGGTTGAGGTTCGTCGGAACGGTGACGACGGTCTCTATCAACTGGTCCCCCCTCCCGAAGCCCCGCAGGTGGGGGAAGCCCTTGCCCTTGAGGCGGAAGATCTTGCCGCTCTGGGTGCCCCGGGGGATCTTGAGCTTCTCCGTCCCCGTGAGGGTCGGGACCTCAACGGTGGCGCCCAGGGCGGCCTGGACGAAGGAGATGGGGATGCGGCAGTATACGTCGTCGTCGTTCCTCTTGAAGAACTCGTGGTCCTCGACGTGGATGAAGACGTAGAGGTCCCCGTTGGGCCCCCCGTACTCCCCCTGCTCGCCCTCGCCCCGGAGGCGCAGACGCGACCCCGTGTCCACGCCGGCGGGGATCTTCACGTGGACCCTCTTGACGACCCGCTCCCGGCCCGTGCCCCGGCAGGCGCGGCAGGGGTTGACGATGATTTGACCCTGGCCCCGGCAGTGGGGACAGGTGGTGCTGATGCTGAAGAAGCCGCTCGTCTGGGTGACCTGGCCGCGGCCGCGGCAGCGGGGACAGACCTCGGGCGAAGAGCCGGGGGCGGCGCCCGTCCCGTCGCAGGTGCGGCACCGTTCGAGCTTCTCCACGTCGATGTCCGTGGCGACGCCCTGGGCGGCCTCCAGGAAGGTGAGTTTGAGATCGTACCGGAGGTCCGAACCGGCCCGGGGGGCCGTCCGGGAACGGGCGCGGCCGTTGGTGAAGCCGAAGACGTCCCCGAAGATGTCGCCGAAGCTGGCGAAGATGTCCTCGAAACCGGAGAATCCCCTGAAGCCCGTGCTGGAGAGACCCTCGTGGCCGTAACGGTCGTAGATGTCCCGTTTCTCCGCGTCGCTGAGGACCTCGTAGGCCTCGGCGGCCTCCTTGAACTTCTCCTCCGCCTCCTTGTCCCCGGGGTTGCGGTCGGGGTGGTATTTCATGGCCAGGCGGCGGTAGCTCTTCTTGATCTCCTCCTCCGTGGCGTTTCGGTCCACCCCGAGGATCTCGTAGTAGCAACGCTTGGTCGTCATCACCCCTGAGGCCTCCCTGCCGGCGGTTTCTCAACGCCGCCCCGCTCGGCGGCGAAGCGGCCGAAGGTCAGCTTGCCCCGGGCCTCGGCCCGCCGGGCCACCTCCCGCCACTCCGCCCCGTCCGCCTCCCTCCCCAGGGCCTTGAGGGCCTGCTGGTAGAGCATGGCGTCCCCCTCGTCCCTCGCCCGGGCGAGGATCGCCCAGAGGCCTTCCTCGTGGCCCGCCCGGCCGTAGAACTCCAGGGCGTCGAAGACGCGGCCCTCCTTGAGGAAGGCGTCTCCGTACTCCACTAGTTTCGCCTTGGGGGTCTTGTCTATGTAGAGTATTTTCTGTTTCTCCCGGTAATCGGGTAATTGTCTCGCCATGACCTCTCTGGGCGCACCTCCCGGGGCCGCTCAACGGCCTAAGGTAATAACGGGGCACCGCGCTGTCAAGGAAGCGCCTCAGGCGGTGAGGCGTGCGAGGGCCTCCTGGTACTTCCGCGCCGTCTGGGCGATGATATGGGGGGGGAGCTCCGGCGCCGGGGGGCGCTGGTCCCAGTCGAGGGAGAGGAGGTAGTCCCTGAGGAACTGTTTGTCGAAACTGGCCTGGGGCCGCCCCTCCTCGTATTCGTCCCGGGGCCAGAACCGGGAGGAGTCCGGCGTCAGGAGCTCGTCGATGAGGATCAGGCGGTTTTCGTAGAGGCCGAACTCCATCTTCGTGTCGGCGATGATGATGCCCCTCTCCTCGGCGTGGGCGCAGGCCCGGCCGTAGATGGCCAGGGCCTTCTCCACCATGGCCTCCGTCAGCTCCCGGCCGATGAGATCCTCCACGTCCCCCTTGGTGATGGCCTGGTCGTGCTCCCCCTCCTGGGCCTTCGTGGAGGGGGTGAAGATGGGTTCGGGTAGCTTGGCCGACTCCTTGAGGCCCGCCGGCAGGCGGACCCCCGAGACGGACCCCGTCCGGAGATAGTCCTTCCAGCCCGATCCGCTCAGGTAACCGCGGACGATGCACTCGACGGGCAGGGGTTTGGCCTTCTTCACCAGCATGACGCGCCCCTCGAGGAGGGAGGCGAAGGGGGCGCAGACGGGGGGCAGGGCGGCGGTCTCCGTGGCGACGAGGTGGTTCTCCACGATGTCTTCCATCATCTTGAACCAGAAGACGCTCATGGCCGTCAGGATCCGGCCCTTCCCCGGGATGGGGTTGGGCATGACGACGTCGAAGGCGGAGATGCGATCGGTGGTGACGATGAGGAGATAGGGGTCGAGATCGTAGATATCCCTGACCTTGCCGGCGCCGATCCTCCTGATCCCGGGCAGTTCGGTTTTCATAAACGTTTCCGCGGACACGGGGCCTCCTTCTTGCCTCTGCTATTGCATGTAGGGGTTGTGGCGTTTCTCGTAACCGATGGTGGACGTGGGGGTGGGGCCGTAGTTGTGCCCCGGCAGGACCTTGGTCTCGTCGGGGAGGGCGGCGAGTTTCTCCTGGAGGGACCTCGCCAGGAGGGTCCAGGAGCCGCCGGGGAGGTCCGTGCGTCCCACGGCGCCCACGAAGAGGGTGTCCCCCGTCAGGACCATGCCGTCGGTGTAGAGGCACATGCTCCCGGGGGAGTGGCCGGGGGTGTGGATCACCCGCAGGGCGATCTCGCCCACCCGGATCACGTCGCCCTCCTTCACCGTCACGTCGGCGGGGGGCGACGCCTTGGCCCCGAACATGCGGAGGTAGAAGGCCGGCGTCGAGACGAGCATGGGGGCGTCCCCCTCGTGGACGACGATGGCGGCCCCCGTCAGGCGTTTCATGTCGGCGTTCCCCCCGATGTGGTCCACGTGGCCGTGGGTGTTGACGATATAGCGGATCGTCAGGCCGTGCCTCTGGGCGAGGGAGCAGATCCGGGAAGCGTCCGCCGCCGGGTCCACCACCAGGGCCTCACCGGAGGCCTCGTCCCCGATGAGATAGGCGAAGACGGCCATGGGGCCGACCTGCATCTGCTGCAAGATCATGGATAACCCTCCCTGGAAAATCGAGTCTCAGGCCCTAACACGGGGGATCGGGAAATGTCAACCCCGCTCGCCGAAGATGGCCCGGCCGATCCTGACGATCGTCGCCCCCTCCTCGACGGCGACGGTGTAGTCGTCCGTCATCCCCATGGAGAGCTCCTCCATGACGACCCCGGGCAGATTCAGGGCGGCGATCTCGTCCCGCCTCCGGCGCAGGGCGGCGAAATAGGGACGGGCCGTCTCGGGGTCCTCGCTCCAGGGGGCCATGGTCATGAGGCCCCTCAGGGAGAGGGAGGGGAGGGTGGAGACGAGGCGGGCGAGGGGGACGAGGTCCTGGGGCGCCACCCCCCTCTTCGTCGCCTCGCCGCTGACGTTGACCTCGATGAGGACCTTCACGCTCCGTCCCAGGGCCGCCGCCCGGCGGTCGAGTTCCTTGGCCACCTCGGGGCGGTCCACGGAGTGGATCATCTCGAAGAGGCGCACGGCGTACTTGGCCTTGTTCGTCTGGAGATGGCCGATGAGGTGCCAGGGGACGTCTCGGCCCATGGCCTCGATCTTGCGGCGGGCCTCCTGGACGTAATTCTCCCCGATCATGTCCACCCCCGCCTCGATGGCGGCCCGGATCCGCTCGTCGTCCACCGTCTTGGTCACGGCCATGAGACGCACCGCGGCGGGGTCCCGGCCCGCCCGCGCGGCGGCCGCGGCGATCTCCCCCCGGATCCTTTCGATGTTCCTTCTTATCTCTTCATGATCCATCGTCCCTCCTCCGGAGCCGCCCCCGTCTATGAGAAGGTCAGGGCCCCCAGGGCCTTGAGGGTGTCCACGACCTCGCAGAGGGGGAGGCCCATGACGTTCGTGTAGGAACCCCGGATCTCCCGGATGAAGAAGGCCCCCGCCCCCTGGACGGCGTAGGCCCCGGCCTTGTCGTAGGGTTCCTCCGTGGCGGTGTACCAGGTGATCTCGTCTTGGGTGAGGTCCCGGAAGGTGACGAGGGAACGGACCCGGCCGGGGGCGATTAGTCCCTCCTTCGCCCTCACGACGGCGAAGCCCGTGAAGACCTCGTGAGTCGCCCCGCTGAGGCGCGTGAGCATCTCCCGGGCTTGGCGGGGGGTTTCCGGTTTGCCCAGGACCTCCCCGTCGATGACGACGATCGTGTCGGCCCCCAGTACCCAGGCCTCGGGCCTCGAGGCGGCCACGGAGAGGGCCTTTTCCCGGGCGAGGCGCAGGACGTGGTCCTCCGGCCTCTCCCCCGGCATGAAGGCCTCGTCGACGCTGCTGGGGACAACCTCGAAGTCGAGGCCCATGAGGGCCAAGAGTTCCTCCCGGCGGGGGGAGGCGGAGGCGAGGACCAGCTCCCCCGAGATCTTGACGCCCCGCGGCGGCCGTGGGGAAAGACGGGGGCGGGACGGGTGGCGGCCCCCGGAGGGGAGGTCGATGAGGCGGGACATCTCAGGATCCCCCCCCGGCGTCGAACTTGTAGCCCATGCCCCTCACGGTGAGGATGTAACGGGGGTCGGTCCGGTCCTCCTCGACGGCCGCCCGCAGGCGGCTGATGTGGACGTCCACGGTGCGGGGATCCACGAAGGTGTCGTGCCCCCAGACCTCCTCGAGGAGTCGGTCCCGTGAATAGACCCGCCCGGGGTTTTTCGCGAAGAACATGAGGAGTTTCATCTCCATGGGCCCGAGATCCACCCGGCGGCCCCGGACGCGGACCTCGCAGGATCGGTAGTCGATGAAGAGGTCGCCCCGGGAGAAGACCTCCTCCGCGTCCGGTTTCCTCTCCACCCGCCTCAGGACGGCCCGGACGCGGGCCAAAAGCTCCCGGACGCTGAAGGGTTTTGTTATGTAGTCGTCGGCCCCCATCTCGAGGCCGAGGATCTTGTCCACCTCCTGCCCCTTGGCGGTGACCATGAGGACGGGGAGATGTTCCGTTTCCGGCCGGGACCGGAGGCGCCGGCAGACCTCGAGGCCCGAGAGGCCCGGCAGCATCAGGTCCAGAAGGACGAGGTCGGGTTTGACGGAGGACACCATCGCCAGGGCCTGATTGCCGTCGGCGGCCTTGAAGACCCGGTAACCATCCTGCTCCAGGTTGAAGGCGATGAGGTCCGCCAGGTCCTTCTCGTCGTCCACCACGAGGATCTTCTGCGCCATGTCTGTTTTCACCCCTTGTCCCGCCGGGGATCCCCTTGTCAAGGGTCCCCGCCGCCTTCAGAGGAGGTCGTCCTTCCCCTGGGCCTCGAGGGTCTCGACGACCTTCCGCACGTCCTGGGAGCGGCCGCGGCGGCAGATCAGGAGGGCGTCCGGCGTCTCCACGACGACGAGGTCCTCCACCCCCACGAGGGCGACGAATTTCCCCGGGCTCTCCACGTAATTCCCCGCGGCGTCCACGGCGGCGAAACCGGCGCACCGCCCGGCGGCGTTGCCCCTCTCGTCCTTGGGGGCGATCTCCCAGAGGGCGTCCCAGCTCCCCACGTCGGACCAGCCGAAATCGCCCTTGACGAGGCGCACGTTGCGGGCCTTCTCCATGACCCCGTAATCGATGGAGATGGCGGGGAAGGAGTGGTAGGCGGCGGCGACGGCCTCGTCCTGGGCGGGGGTCCCCACGGCGGCGGCGATCTGTCGCAGGCCCGCGGCGATCGCCGGCAGGAAGGTCTCGATGGCCCCGAGGATGACGGAGGCCTTCCACACGAACATGCCGCTGTTCCAGAAGAAGCGGCCCAGCCCGAGGAGTCTCCGGGCCTCTTCCAAGGACGGCTTCTCGCGGATGGAGGAGACGTGGTAGACCGTCTCGCCCTCGATCCGCGCCCAGGGTGGGCCTTCCTCGATATAGCCGTAACCCGTCTCCGGCTTCGTGGGTCTGATCCCCACGGTGACGAGGCAATCATCTTTTTCGGCGGCCGCCGCGGCGACGCGCAGGACGCGGCGGAACTCCTCTCCGTCGGCGACGACGTGATCGGAGGGGAGGACGATCATGACGGCGTCCCCCGCCCGGCGGGCGACGAAGGCGGCGGCGAGGCCGATGCAGGGGGCCGTGTTGCGGCCCTGGGGTTCGACGAGGATGTTCTCCCCGGGGATCATGGGGAGCTGCCTTGTCACCTCCGCCGCGTGGGCGGCGGCGGTGACGACGAGGATCCTCTCGGGGGGGACGAGGGGGGAGACGCGTTCCACCGTCTCCTGGATGAGGGTCCCCCCGCCGGTGATGTCGAGGAGGTGCTTGGGGAGGCGGTTGCGGCTCCGGGGCCAGAACCGGGCCCCTTTGCCCCCCGCCATGATGACGGCGTACATCGTAAACCTCCTTTCCCTGAACGTGCCGATGTGGTAGATCCCTTAGCCTCTGATGGTTCCGAAGTCAATCCCTCGGGGGTGGAGGCCGTGAAGAAGAGACGTTCTTGGATCTTATACGTCCTCGTCTTTCTCTGGATTTTTTCCGTCCCCGCCCCGGGCCGGTCGGCGGAGGGGTCGGCCAAGCCGCCGTTGGTGATGATCCACGGCATGTTCGTCGGCCCCTGGTGCTGGGACCGTTACGGGGCCTATTTTTCCGAGCGGGGCTACCGGGTCCTGACCCCCCTGCTCCGCCACCACGACACCACCCTGAACGACCCACCCCCGGCGGGTCTCAGGGAGACGGGGATTCACGATTACGTCGCCGACGTGGAGAAGGAGATCGCCTCCCTCCCTCAGAAGCCGGTCCTTATCGGTCATTCCATGGGGGGCCTCATCGCCCAGATCATCGCCGCCAAGGGGAAGGCGAGGGCCGTCGTCCTCATCTCCCCCGCGGCGCCCTGGGGGATCAACGCCGCCTCGCGGACGGTCATAAAGAGCGCCTGGCTCAACCGGCGTTCTCTCTTCGCCTGGGGCGAGCCCCTGCGGCCCACCTTCGAGGGGGCCGTGTATTCCTCCCTCCATCTCCTGCCGCCGGAGGAGCGGCGCCGGGTCTTCGCCCGTTTCACCTACGAGTCGCCCCGGGCGGCGACCCAGATCGGCCTGTGGTTCCTCGATCCCAAACGGAGCACGGCCGTCGAGGCCCGGCGTGTCTCCTGCCCCGTCCTGACCGTCGTGGGCGCCGAGGACCGTCTCACCGTGCCGTCGGCCGTGAGAAAGATCCACGAACGCTATCCGGGGCGCTCCACCTACGTAGAGCTGCCCCGCCACGGCCACTTCATCATCGCCGAGCCCGGCTGGGAGGAGGGGGCCAGGATCATCGAGTCCTGGCTGAAGACCCTGCCCCCGTAGGTTCCCCCCCTCTAAGTCCCGGGGGGGCTCAGAGGAGGGTCGCCTCGGCGGCGCCCCGGCCGTCGAAGTGGATGAGGCAGCCGTTGCCGGAATGGCCGAGGCTGCAATTGACGGCGAGGGTATCGCCGATCCGCGCCGTGCCTCGGCCCTCGTGGATGTGGCCGAAGACGTGGACGGCGGGTCTCCGGGTGGTGACGATCTCGTGGAGGGTGCGCATCCCGCCCCGCAGGCCCGCGAAACCCCGGTCGAGGACACCCCGGGGGGGGACGTGGGTCACGAACACGCCCCCCTCCTCCACGAGGTCCGCCAGGGCCGCCGCGTCACCCCGGCGCCCGGGGGCGCGGGAGAAGAAAGGGGCGGCCCCGAAGCCGGCGAAGGGGACGTCCCGGAACCGGTGGGTCCGCAGGTGGAGATCGACGACGCCTTCGAAGTCGTCCAGGGCCGCCGCGAGGCCGGGGCCGTCGATGTTGCCCGGGACGACGAAGACGGGGATACCCCCTTCCGTCAGGGCCCCGAGGACCTCCCGGTGGTCCAGCTCCCCCTCGAGGTCGCCCGCGGCGACGATGACGTCGGGCCGGTGGCGTCCCACGACGGCGGCGATCCTCGCCAGGCGCTCCCGCCTCCCGTGGATGTCCGCTACGGCGTAGATGAGCATCTCCCCTCGTTCCCCCCGATCTCCCCCGTTCGTGGAGGGCCTTCTTACCACGACCGCCGTCCCGGGGGCAACAGGGGGGAAAAGAGTCTCAATTTGGTCTTGACGGAGGGGTTGGTCGGTGGTATAGGACGGTCTCCCTCGAGAGAGGGACCGCCCAGGCGGCAGGGCGGCGCGAGAGATGGGGGATCGTTCAACGGCAGGACAACGGACTCTGACTCCGTGAATCGTGGTTCGAATCCACGTCCCCCAGCCAAGTAAAGTAAGATCAAGGGCCTCCTTTCGGAGGCCCTTTCCTTTAATCGGGGGACACAACACTTAATTCGCAACCTCTCGTTTTTCTTGGCTATTTTTAGGGGTAAAAGGGTTATCGTGTCCCCGAATTTCTCCCCCCATCGCGGCATAATTCCCCCGTAGCACGATCCGCAAACCCTTGCCTGACGTGGTTTCCGGACCTCACGAGCCAGGAGGGCCCGCCGCGACAGGAAATTTTTTTCAGCGTCGCCGAATCCTCAATGATATCAAATAGATAACCTGTATCGGAACCCCGATACTTCCTCCGTAAGGGGGCGACAAGATGACGGGGGCCAGGGGGCCTCACACGGTGAACCGTTGAATCCGGCGACCCCTTTCGACGTTTTTCGGCTGAAGGCTCACACGCGATGTTCCCATTTTGATGACGAACCCTCAGGCTCCGCCTTCGGCCCCGTCACGGGCCGCCCGCCCCGTGCCCCTGTTCTGTTCGCCCCATGTACGTCCGGCAGAACCTCTCCGTCACCGACCACAGGTCGGGCGTCAGCAACTCCTTGACCTTGTTTCGGATCCAGTCCGGAATCCCCCCGTAGAACGCCTCGGCTATCGCACCCGTGATGCAGGCCAACGTGTCGCTGTCGCCCCCCAGGGATATGGCGTTGCGCACCGCGTCCTCATAAGACTGCGACTCAAGAAAGGCAACGATGGCCTCCGGGACGGTCCCCTGGCATGACACGTCAAAGGAGTAGGAGGGCCGGATCTCCGCCAACGTCCGATCCAGGTCATACCCGAACATTGCCGCGATTCGTGATCGGATGCCTTCCTTGTCGGTGCCCGTCCTGGCGAGGAACACGGCCAGGGCCGTCGCTTGGGCCCCCTTGATGCCCTCCGGGTGGTTGTGGGTGATCTCCGCCGTCGCTTTTGCCTGGGCGAGGACGTCGTCCTCTGTCGCGAAGGCGAAGCCCACGGGGCTGACCCGCATGGCGGAGCCGTTGCCCCAGCTGTTGTAAGGCCTGGGGTCCGCCGCGTGAAGCCACTGCCTGAACGAGCCGCCGTAGCCGGCCCGGGGATAGCGCCTGGCGATTCGCCGCACCGATTCCATATACGGGGTCCCGCCGAGGATCGCGTCGGCAACGGCGACGGTCAGGACGGTGTCATCCGTGAAGCGGCAGCGGGGATGAAAGAGCGGAAAGTCCTTCGTCTTGATGCCGCGGCCCTCGTAGACGGAACCGATGATGTCGCCGGCGATGGCGCCGATCATTTTCCCCCTCCCGTCGGTCGAGTCGCCTTATTGGTAAACATTTTCACCTCGCCCACCCACCGAGGATGATCGACCGCTTGGGGTTGCGGTTGGATACCGGGCTCATTTGACCATCCCTGTTATTCAGGGGCACAGGCTGCGTATTAACCTTCCGCGTCACGCGCGATGATGACATTGGACACACGCGCCGTTTGCCTTTCACGCCCTTCCGTAAGTTTGCGTATCGCTCAAGAGTTGCCCCCGACGCTGCGCCTTCGCGGCGGGAGGGGACGGACAAAACTCCTTCCGGCATAAATGTAAACCTTCGGAAAAAACGGGCACCGTGTCCCCCGATTTTACTCCGGTTTACCGACCCGCCGTCTTCGGAGCTTTACCAGGGGACCGGGGGCCAGGGATGACACAAGAGGCGGTAGTCCCTCCGTCCAGCCCCGTCACGCCGTCCGCCGGGTGGACATCTTCATAGACCCCAGCGCCGGTAGGGCTCCGCGGCCAGGTTCACGTTGAGGTAGCGGGGGTCGTCCGTCACCTCCCGTCCCACCCAGTCGGGTTTGACGATCTCCTGGTTGGGGGAGGACAATTCCACCTCGGCCACGATGAGGCCCTCGTTCTCCCCGAGGAACTCGTCGATCTCCCAGGTGAGGCCCCCGAAGGGACGCCGGTAGCGGTACTTCTCCACGGGGGGGTGGGGGCAGAGATTGAGGAGCTCCACGGCGTCGCCGTGGGGGATGGCGTAGGTGAACTCACGCCTCGTCATGGCGTCGATGAGGACCTTGACGGCGAGGAAGGCCCTCTCGCCCTCGATCCGCACCCGGACGACGATCCGGTCCGTCACCCTGAAAAAACCCTGGCGGTACAGGACACCGGCCTCCCCCGCCCGCCAGGCGTCGCCCCGGACAAGGAACTTGCGCTCGATCTCTAGGTCCATCCCGTGTCTCCCAGGGAGCGGGTCCGGATTCCCCTCCGCGGCGTCCCCGGGGGGTCCCGAAGGAGTCACCCCGGGGCGCTGCCTCTCCCCAAGACTTTATACAGGCTCCCCGGGAGGATGACAAGGCTGTTTGTGGGACCTCGGTGTTTGCCCCGTGACCGGTGCCGCAGGGGGGCGGAAAGACACCCCCTTTTGTGGTATGGATTGTCCATCGCCTTGGGGGAGGTAGGTACATGGGGCGGGGCCGACAGGAACGGGACACGTGGAGAGAGGACTATACAGAGCGCCTGGGGCGGGCGAGGGGCCTGACGGCGGGGGGCGCGGGAAAGGTGGTGGCGCCCGAGAGGGCCCCGGCCCTCCTGGAGGCCCTGATCAGGCCGGGGGACCGGGTGGCCCTCGAGGGGAACAACCAGAAACAGGCCGAGTTCCTCGCCGAGACCCTCTGCCGCGTCGATCCCGCCCGGGTCCGGGACCTCCACCTGGTCCAGTCCGTCATCGCCCTGCCGGCCCACTGTGAACTCTTCGAGCGGGGGATCGCCGGGAAGGTGGACTTTTCCTACTGCGGCCCCCAGGCGGTCCGGGTCATGGAGCTCGTCCGGGCGGGGAAGATGAGGATCGGGGAGATCCACACCTACCTGGAGCTCTTTGCCCGGTACTTCCTCGATCTGGCCCCCCGCGTCGCCCTCGTGGCGGGGATCCTCGCCGACGGCCGGGGGAATCTCTACACGGGCCCCAACACGGAGGACACCCCCGCCATCGTCGAGGCGACCCACTTCCGCCGCGGCATCGTCGTCGCCCAGGTGGAACGCGTCGTCGAAGACCTCCCCAGGGTGGACATCCCGGGCGACTGGGTCGATTTCGTCGTCCCCACGGGGAGGCCCTGTCACATGGAGCCCCTCTTCACCCGGGACCCCGCCCGGATCAGGCGGAACCACATCCTCATGGCCATGATGGTCGTCCGGGGGATCTACGAGCCTTACGCCGTGCGCTCCCTGAACCACGGCATCGGCTACGCCACGGCGGCCGTCGAGCTGATCCTGCCCACCTACGGGGCCGCCCGGGGTCTGAGGGGCAAGGTCTGCACCCACTGGGCCCTCAATCCCCACCCCACCCTCATCCCCGCCATCGAGACGGGTTTCGTGCAGTCCGTCGCCGCCTTCGGTTCCGAGGTGGGGATGGAGGACTACGTGGCGGCCCGGCCGGACGTCTTCGCCGTGGGCCCCGACGGGAACCTCCGCTCCAACCGGGCCTTCTGCCAGGCCCTGGGGCACTACGGCATCGACGCCTTCGTCGGGGCCACCCTCCAGATGGACCGCTACGGCAACAGTTCCACCGCCGTGGCGGGCCGCATGACGGGTTTCGGCGGCGCCCCGAACATGGGCTGCAACCCCCCGGGGCGGCGCCACTCCAGCGCGGCGTGGCTGAAGGCGGGCGCTGAGGACGAGACGGCGGCGGCCCTCGTGGGCGGCGTCCCGAGGGGGCGCAAACTCGTCGTCCAGCTCCTCGAGACCCGGGGGGCGGACGGGGAGCCGTCGTTCGTGGACCGCCTGGAAGCCTGGGAGGTCATGGCCCGGGCGGGTCTGAAGATCCCCCCCGTCATGATCTACGGCGACGCCGTCACCCATGTCGTCACCGAGTGCGGCCTCGCCCACCTCCACCGGTGCGCCTCCCTCGAGGAACGGGAGGCGGCCCTGGGGGCCGTGGCGGGCGACACGGCCCCGGGACGCCGGGTCACGGAGGCGATGAAGGCGGACCTCCGCCGCCGGGGGATCGTCCAGACGCCCGAAGACCTGGGGATCGACCCCGCCGGGGCGGACCACTCCCTCCTCGCCGCCCGGTCCCTGGCGGACCTGGCGGACTGGTCCGGGGGGCTCTACCGACCGCCATGAGGCACTCATATTATCAGGTAAATCTATCATATTAGGTCGGATCTGGTCTTCCAGTCTCATTAATGAGCCAAGTAAAAAATATATCTATATTAAGTATTTACGAAAAAATCAACGATTACCGCAATGTCTGGGATTTTGCAATAATAACGAAGAGATAAACTTGATTAGCGACTAATCTTATTCTCTCCTGTTTCTGGAATAATATCAGTATCGTATAGAATAGCGACGGAGTCCGCAGGGCGGGCGATGGCCAGAAAGGGGGGACGGCGGCGAGAAGGCCCCGGGCGCGGGTTGGAGGGTGACGGGTCGTGGGGGGCCTACGGGTAACCCTTTTCCGTCCACCGGGCCGGGCGTGGACGTGTGCCTCCGGGTGGGGAAGGAGGACGATCCGCTTGCGGAGGCCCCGTCGAGGGCGAAGAGGAGCCGGCCGGGGAGGCGGCGGGGAAAGACGTCCTGGAGGCCCAGGTGCTTCCCGTTGACCCAGCGGCCCCCTTGACAGCCGACGCGGGAGACGGCGGGAGCGTTTGTGGCAGGCCGTCGTAGAGCCGTTGCGGACGGGGGAGCCGACGACGAAACCGTCGCCCTGAGGTCCTCCCTGTCGTCCCGGATGGGGCAGATCTCCGTGTTCAGGCACAGGCAACAGCCGCGGGGCGCATCTCGACGCCCCGGCCCCGCCCGTTTCGGGACGCGGGCGAACCCCCGGGGCGGGGTCACCGCAGGAGGGCCCAGAAGCGGGGGTCCTTCGTGAAGAAGAGGTCGTGGGCCCTGGTGACCGCGCAGGCCCGCCGGCAGAGGTGGAAGGCCTCCTTCCGCAGGGTCCCGTCCATGACGGCGAAGGCATGGAGGTGCACCCCCAGGAGCTCGGCGAAGGCAAGCCGCTCGGGCCGCCGTTGCAGCCGGAGGCCCCCGTCCCGGTGGAGGAACAGGATCTCGGCGAGCCTCGCCTGCCGCCGCTGTGACGCCGTCCCGACCTGGCGGAAGGGGGTGGGGTGAATACGGCAGCACCCGTCGCGGACCTCGACGATCGTGGCGTCGTCGGAGAAGACGACACCGTCCCCGGAGAGGGCACAGACGGTCGACTTGCCCGCCCCCGAGGCGCCGAGGAAGAGGTAGCCCCGCCGTCCCCTCTTGACCCCCGCGCCGTGGACCATGAGCCTCCCCCTGGGGACCATCGCCAGGGAGGCGAAGACGAACAGGAGCTTCCAGAGGGTCGCGGGGAAGTGGATCGCCCGGCGGGAGTAGAACAGGTATATGAGGCCCTCGCCGCACCCCTCGTCCCTGAGGAGGCAGCCGTTGAGGAAGCCCGTCATGGCCTCGGGGGGCGCGGGGAGGGGGACCCCCAGCCCCGCCAGGCGGCGGGCGATGTCCGCGGCCAGGGGGGAGTCCGCCGGTCGGACGAGTAGGGGTTGACCGGGGAAACGACGCCCGTAGATCCGCCCGTGGTCGTAGTAGACCCGGCAGGTGAGGTCGGCCTTCCCCTTCCCTGAGACGACGAAACCGGCGGCGAGGGCCCTCAGGTCCGCCTCGAGGTAGGGTGCCGCGGGGCCGTGGAGGGCCACGTCGAGGCGCAGCCCCGCGAGGGCCAGGGTGAGTCGTAGGGGGGCCAATTCAGCTATATTCTTCAATGATTTCAAGTAGTTAGATGTCAATGCCCCCGGCGGGCCATGGCCTCGTGGAGGCGCCCCGCCTGGAGGAGGAAGGCCTCCAGCTTGGCCGTGATGATCTGGGGGAAACGGTTGCCGTCGCTCTCGATGGCCAGGAAGGGGAGGTCCCGGATGCCCTCCGAGGCGAGGGACGGCCGGGGGGCGCCGCCGCCCGCCGCGGCCTTCTCCTCGAGGGTCGCCCGGCGGGACAAGACGGCCTCGGCGAGGCGGTTGGGCATGCACCCGAAGGGGCCGATGGCGATGGCGCCGCAGCAATGGTCGGCCACCTCCCTCAGGACCGCCCCCACCGTGAGGATCGCCTCGCCCGTCAGGACGGGGTTGATGAAGCGCCGCCCGTGGCGGATGGTGTCCTCCACGTCCTCCGCCAGGTCCCCCACGAGGCCGCTCTCCCCGAGGGCCCGGCGGAGGAGCCGCTCCCGGCGCCTCATGACGCGGTTCCTGAGGAGGAGGGAAAGGCGGTCCAGGGCGCCGACGTCCCCCCGGGCCAGGCCCGCCATGACGCAGTAGTCCGTGTAGTACACCCATTCCAGGAGGGAGGAGACCTTGGCGGCGAAACCGCGCGCCGCCAGCTCCTCCACGAGGTACCGCCGGGAGATCCCGTCGTGGCGCACGAAGATCTCCCCCGTCACGAGGACGAGTGGGGTCTCGTCACGGCGCCGCCTTACGGGGACGGCGGCCAGGCGCCGGGCGATCTCCCTCAGGCCCGCCGCCGTCTCCCGCATTCGGGAGGTCGTCGCGAGGATCGTCAGGGCCCTTCGCCACTCCTCCTCGAAGACGGCGAGGGCCTCCGTCGGGCGGACGGCGTTCGTCAGGAGGAGGGAGTGGATCTCCTCGAAGAGGGAGGCCACGCAGGCGCCGTTCCAGAGGGCCAGCTCGGCCCCGGCCCCCCCGAAGCTGCTGTAGCTGTCCTCCGCCGTGGGGGAGAGGACGGCCACGTCGGGTATCCCCAGGCCCCGGACGAGGTCGGAGAGGAAGACGCTGTACTGGCCGAAACGGCAGGGCCCCGAGGCCGTCGGCATGAAATAGACGAGCTTTTCGTCCCCTTTCCTCTGCCCCTCCACGTACTCGAGGAGGCCGCCGACGGTGACGATCATGGGGAGGCATTCCTTGCAGGAGGTGTGGCCGCGGCCCGTCTTCAGGGTCTCTTCCCCCGCGGGGGGGAGGGCGGCGGCGTTCATCCCCAGCCTCCGCAGGCAGGCCGCCCCCGCCTCGGAGAGGAAGCGTCCCATGGAGGGGAGGAGGACCTTGACCCGGGGGTCCTTTAGGGACAGGCGCCGTCCCGCCGAGTCGACGTAGTCCCACCCCCCCCGGGACCTCTCGACCCGGGCGGGCCGGAAGGGGGCCGTCGTCCTCGCCGGTCCCTTCCCGCCGAGCTGGAGGTGGCGCCGGACGATGTCGATGAAGGCCTCGATGCGGGTCTCGAGGCCCGCGTCGGCCACGTGGCTGTCCAGCTCGAGGGTCAGGGAGGGCTTGCGGCCCATGAGGTCGCGGAAATAGGTGATGAGGAAGGAGTCGGGGCCGCAGGAGAAGTTGGTGACGTAGCAGGCGAAGAGGCGGGGGTGGGACCTCACGAACTCGGCGGCCTTCAGGATCCGCTGGCCCGCGGACCAGTACATGTTCTCCTTCGGGCAGTCCCCGTCCAAGGGGAGGGCCGTCAGGGGGATCACGGGGATCCCCCGGGAGGCGAACTTGTTGGGGATGCCCTTGTGGGCCTCGGAGACGAAGGCGTTGTAGGGGCGCCCGAAGACGACGACGGCGAAGGCCCCGGGGTCCTCCTCGAGGCGGTCGAGGACCTCCCGTCCCGATTCGGCGACGAGGCGCCGGACCTCCTCCTGGGCCGCCACGGCCCGTTCGTAGGCCTCCCGGGCCCGGGGGCGGTCCACGCCCAGGCGGGCGGCCAGGTCCACGAAGGTCTCCCGGGCCGCCGCGGGTCCCCGGGAGAAATCCACGGGCGGCGACAGAACCCTCCCCCGGGCCTCGAGGCACCGGAAGGTCTCGTGGTCCTTGAAGGCCGTCCGGAGATAGAAGGGCTCGCCCTGGGAGAGGGGGCAGGTGACGCCGGCCTCCGGGACGTTCTCCACGAAGTCCCCCGTCACCTGGGGGAGGAAGAGGAAATCGGGCCCCCCTTCGAGGAGGTCGTAGAGATAGGCGTGGGCGATCTCGGCGGGGAAGCAGAGCTCCGAGTTCGTAAGCCGGGCCCCCTCGGGCCTCGGCGTCCCGGGCAGGACGACCTCGAAGCCCAGGTCGGTAAAGAAAGTCCGGTAGAGGGGGAAGTAGGCGTTGGTGAAGAAGGACTTGTTTATCCCGATCCTCGGCCTCCCCGGGGAGACGGACCCTTCCCGCTTGAAGACGGCCCGCTCGTAGCGCCCGACGTGGTTGAGGGGCTCCGTGTCTATCCTCAGGCGGGAGCGGGCGTTGTACCACCGGTTGCAGGCCCCGCCGAAGGGGTAGGTCTTGCCGTCGATGCGGAGCCGGGCGATCTCGCAGCGCCGGTCGCAACCCTCGCCGCCCCCCTTGCAGATGAAGGGGGGGCCGTATTCGATCTCCCGCGCCGCCAGCTCTGCAAGGGAGAAGGACCGTTCCTCGAGGAGGCCCAGTCGCCGGCGGTTCTTCACCTCCAGGGCGACGCCGAAGGCGCCCATGAGACCCGCGTCGGGGGGGACGACGATCCTCTTCCCCGTCAGGGCCGCCATGGCCAGAGGGACGGCGCGGTTGTAACAGACCCCCCCCTGCATGAAGACCTTACGCCCCACGGCGCGGTTCCCCTTGACGCGGCTGATGTAGTTCGCGCAGATGGAGTACACGAGGCCCGCCACGATGTCCTCCCGGGGGATGCCCTCCAAAAAGGCGTTCTTGATGTCGCTGCCGATGAAGGCGGCGCACTGGTCGTTGAAGTTGGGCGGGGACTGGGCCTTGAGGGCCACGGGGGCGATCTCCTCCATGGGGATGTCCAGGGTCTCTTTGGCCGCCTCCTCGAGGAAGGAACCCGTCCCGGCGCTGCAGGCCTCGTTCATGGCGTAGTCTGAGGGGACGCCGTTGACGATGAAGGTGTACTTGGCGTCCTGGCCGCCGATCTCGAAGATCGTGTCCACCTCCGGGTCGAAGTGGAGGGCCCCCGTGGCGTGGGCGATGATCTCGTTGACGATCCCGTCCGTCATGGCGTGGAAGCCGGCGATCTGGCGCCCCGATCCCGTGACGCCGAGGCCCGTGATGCGGATCCTGTGGGCCGTCTCCCCCAGCTGGTCCATGAGGCTGCGGTAGCAGGCCCTCGACGCCCCCACGGGGTCCCCCTCCGTGCGGAGATAGACGGAGGCGACGATCAGGTCGTCCTCCTCCCTCACCAGGACCGCCTTGGTCGTCGTGGAGCCCACGTCGAGGCCCAGGACGCACCGGTCGCCCTCCCGGGCCTGTCCCCTTCGGGACGCCCGGAACTCCACCATCGCCTCCGCCTCCCCCAGGGGGGGCAGGCGGGGGAAGGAGGCCTCCCGCTCCCGGAAGAGGCGGGAGGGGATTCCCTTATTCTCCCGCCCGTTGTCCAGGGCCCAGAGGGCGCAGCCAAGGGCCTCGAAGTGGGAGGCCTCCTCCGGCACGGTCACGCGGGGGATCTCTTTCTTCAGGTGATCGATCATCACCTCGTTCTTGGCGCAGCCGCCGACGATCATGACGCTCTCGGCCGCCGCCTTCCGGACAAGCTCCAGGACCTTGCCCGCCATCATGAGGCAGAGACCCGCCGCCACCCGTTCCCTGGGGACGCCCTTGTTGGTGGCGTGGGTGCAGTCGCTCTTGCAGAAGACGCTGCACCGACCCGAGACCTGGTAGGGTTCCTGGGAGCGGGCCAGGCGGACGGCCTCCTCGAGACCGAGGCCGATGCGGCGGATCTGCTGGAGGAAGAAGTCCCCCGTCCCCGAGGCGCATTTGCCGCCCCCGTAGACGGCCGTGATCCGGCCGTCGGGCCCCAGGCGGTAGAGGAGGAAGGTCTCGCTCCCGGCGCTGACGACGGCCTGGAGGCCCGGGTACCTCCCGTTGACGTGGAAGAGGGCCCTCTCCACGGCCTCGGCCTCGGAGATGGAGGTCACGTTGACGAGGTGGCGGAACTTGCGGCCCGTGACGGCGACGGCGCCGAGGTAGTTTTGGCCGAGGGAGGCCAGGAGGGCCGCGAGGGCCTCCCGGGGGTCGCCGTGGTGGTTCCGGGAGAAGATCTCGCCGACGCGGACGCCCCCCCCGCCGTCCCGGTGGACCGTGACGGCCGTCAGGGTCGCGGACCCGATGCAGATACCCAAGGCCCTACCCGGCCGGGACATGGTCTCTCCGTCCGCCGCGGCGCCCGCAGCCGCCCCCTCATCGGACGCGGCGCAGGAAACCGCCGGGGTTACAGGTGAACAACAACTTCCTCCCCAGGGCCTCGTCCACCTCGAAGGCGTCCGTCTCGGCGAGAAACGCCCCGAGGGCCGTCTTCGGGTTGTTTCCCCTCCCCCAGGGGCGGGGCCGGGCGGCGTCGGGGGGCATGTCCTCGATGACCGTATCGCCGCAGACCAGGTAGTGGCCCATGCCGACGAGGGGGGAGTACATCCTCAATTCCGCCAGGACATGGTTATGGGTGTGGTTGGAGTCGAGAACGACCATCACCCTGTCCGTGTCCCCTATTATGGCACGAACACGGCGCCTTGTCGACTCTTCGATGGACGAGGCCTCGAGCAGGGTGATGCGCCGGGCTAGGGGTCCCTTGGCGGCGATCCTCTCCCGCAGGTCCTCGGGGATGTAAATGTCGATGCCGATGATCCCCTTCCCCCCCAAGACCTCCATGAGGGTGGCGTAGAAGAGGAGGGAACCGCCCCAGGCCACGCCCGCCTCGACGATGAAGTCCGGCCTTGTCCTGTAGATGATCTCCTGGAGGGCGAACATGTCCTGGGGGAGATTGAGGATGGGTTCGCCGAACCAGGTCGTCTGGTGGATCCAGTGGTACCGGTCGGCCTCGGCCAGGACCTCCAGGGCCTTTTTCTTCAGCTCACCGTCGCCGTCCATGTCCCGGGCGGCCTTCAGCCTCAGGTCCTCGAACTCCTGACGACTCATAAAACCCATATCCCTACCCCTCCGTTACGTTTATTATCCCCTTGAGAAATCTCAAGGTCTCCCCGATGCCCCGGCGCAGGTCCCCCCGGTAGGTGAAGCCGACACCCCTGAACCGATCGCCGCGGACGTGGTAACTGAGCTGGTTCATGATGGGGCTGTCGACGAACTCCACGGCGACGGCGGGCAGGAAGTCCCGCAGGATCACGACGATGTCGTTCACGGTGTGGTTGGCCGTCACGACGTTGTAGATCCGCCCGTCGAAGAGCCCTCTTTCCACGATGAAGAAGACGGCCCTCACGGCGTCTTCCAGGTCCAGGTAGGGCCTTTTCTGGTGCAGGGCCGTCCGCCACACCGTGATGGGCCTACCCAGGCAGGCCTGCCAGACGAACCTGTTGACGGCCGTGTGGAACCTCATGCCCACGGAGGGGCCGAAGATGGTGCCGAAGCGGCAGATGACGAAATCCAGGCCCCTCGCCCCCAGGTCCTCCAGGAGCCTCTCGGCCCTGAGCTTGCTTTCCGCGTAAGGGCTCTGGGGCTTCAGGTCCTCTTCGGGGCAGTCCTCGTCCACCACCTCTTTCTGTGTCCCGTAGACGCTCGTCGTCGAGGGGAAGAGGAGACGGCATCCCCGGCGGAGGCAGGCCTCGGCTACCCGGCGGGTGCCGTGGAGGTTGACCTCCTCCACCTCCCGGGGCCGCTCGAAACTCGTGGCGGCGTCCGTCACGGCGGCGAGATGGACGACGACGTCCACTCCGTCCAGCTCCTCGTCGAGGTCCGCCGTCCTGATGTCACCCTCGCGGAACTTGAAGGGGACCCCCTCGGGGAGATGAAAGAGGGAGGGGTAGCGGTTCGTCGAGAGGTTGTCCAAGAGGCGCACCTCTTCGAACATCCCCTCTTTCAGGGAGTGGATGACCTTGGAACCGATATGGCCGAGGGCCCCCGTGATCATGATCCTCATGAGGCCTACCTCAGGTAGTGTTCCAGATGGTCGAGGTAGTAATCCCTCGTCCACTCCAGACCCTCCGCGAAGGAGACCCGGGGGGTCCAGCCGAGGGTCTTCTTGATCTTGCCGTTGCTGATGACGGCGTCGCCGATCTCCGTCGTCTTTCTCTCGTCCGGCCACGGTACGTGCCGCACCCGGCCGCGGCCCACGGCGCGGACCGTCTCCTCGGCGATGAAGGAGACGCTGTAGTGGTGGTCGCCGACGGCGAAAAAGGTCTCCCCGTCCGTCGCCGGCGAGAGGGAGGCCGCCACGAGGGCCTCCACGGCGTCGTCCACGTACAGGACGTTCCGCAATTGACTCCCGTCGCCGAAGACGGTCACGTCCCGGTCCTGGAGGGCCAGGCCGATGAAGTAGTTGTTGAAGGTGAACTCGGGGCTGTGGATGCTGGCCCGGGGACCGAAGACGTTCCCCAGCCTGATGACCGTCGCCCTGATGCTGTAGGCGCGGGCGTAGATGAGGACGAACTTCTCGGAGACGCTCTTGTTAGCCGAGTAGATGTCCGTGGGGAACTCGGGGTGGTTCTCGTCGGCGGGCTGATAGACGAGCCTCCCGAGCTGGGTGCTCGTCCCGATGTGGACGAGTTTCACCCCCCGGTTGAAGCGGCGGACGGCCTCGATGAGGTTGACGACGGCGCGGCTGTTCACGTCGAGATCCCTCCAGGGCTCCCGCATGGAGAAGGGGTGGGACGTCGAGGCGGCGCAGTTGAAGATGATCTCCTGACCGACGATGTGATCGACGAGGTAGTCGAAGTTCATGATGTCGTGGAAATGGACCTCCACGTCGTCCTCGATGCCTCTGATGTTGTGGAGCCTCCCCCCCGAAGCGGGATCGAGGTTGTCGTAGATCGTCACCCTCGCCCCCAGTTCGAGGCACCGGCGGGCCAGGTTGCTCCCGATGAAGCCGAGCCCGCCCGTGATGAAGACCCTTATCCCTTGCATGCTTGGTGTTTCGCTTTTCATGGGTTTCCTCCCGTCACTCCCTGCGCCCCCGCGTCTCCCCTCCCCGGCCGTAGAGGGCCTGCCAGTAAAAGCTCCACGGGGGAGCCCAGCCTTCGGCGAGGCAGGTCCAGGTCGGAGCCGGGCGGTAGGCCTCGATGAATTTTTTCGCGTTTTTAAGGATATCGAGATTGTCGTTGATGTCCACCACGTCGAGGAGGAGGCCCATACGCCGGGCGGCGGCCACCTCTTCCCCCACGGGCGCCGTGTCGAGGGAAGGGTCGTCGTATTTGCCCACGGGGTTCTTCACGTATAGATGGTCGCACCGCCGGTTTATGTAGTCGAGGTAGTAACGGACCGTCGGGGCCTCCATCTCGGCGAAGGAGTCGATGTTGACGGCGAGATGGAAATGCATCCCCTCCAGGTAGTCTATGGACGTCACGGGAAGGAAGCGGATCCTCTCGTAGGCGCCGGGGCTGAGGACCGTCTTCAGGTACCTTTGCGCCAGGGTCAGGCAGTTGTCCAGATCGACGATACAGTAGAGGGACGGGTCGTGGTTGGAGAGGATGGTGTGACAGGTCCTGCCGTAACCGGCCCCGATCTCGAGGATGGCGGCCCCCGCAAGGGGGCGGGGGAGGTGACGCTCCAGGAACTCCAGCTCCCAGGCGGCCTGGAGGTAATCGAGGCAGATCTCCTGGCCGTCGTAGCGGACGGTGATGGGGTTGCCGAACTCCCTGCCCCTCGTGTTGGCGAGACGCCGGCGGTTTTCCTCCGAGAGGGACGAACACAGGTTGTAGAGGAGGGTCTTGAGGTAGCGGACGCCGTTGGTGTGGGGGTTCCAGAGGGAGATCTTGTAGTTGACCCTGTCGCGCTTGAAGTTGGACAGATCCTCGAGGCTCTCGGGGGTGAGGTAGGTCTCGTTGATACGTTCCCAAAGGGCGCTGGCGCGGGGCGTGATGTCCTTCATGAATCACCCTTGCCCTCGGTCCTCATGTAGGACTCTATGGTCAAATCGATACCCTTCCCAAGGGGGATGGCGGCCCTCCAACCCGTGAGGGCGCGGAAACGGGACGTGTCGGCCACGAAATTCCTCCTCTCCATGGGATGGGAACCGGGTGGGAAATCCTTCTTCACGAGGGCCACGCGCCGCCCCGTGACGGCCGCCGCCCGTTCGGCGACGAGGGAGAAGGCCTCGGCCAGGGTGTGACCAACCCCGCTGCCGATAAGAAAGTGGCCCGCGTTGAGTCTGTCCATCTCGTCCGCGGCGTAGAGGAAGGCCGCCGCCACGTCGCCCACGTAGACGTAGTCGCGGACCCATTCCCCGCCCCCGAAGAGGGTCAACGTCTCTCCCCGCAGGGCGAGGGCGATCATCCTGTTCAGGATCCCCCTGTCGGCGCTACCGCTCTTGGGGCCCGGGCCGTAGACGTTGGCCAGGCGGAGGGTGCAGGCCCTCAGGACCCCCTCCCGGGCGAAATGGCGCAGGTATCTCTCCGCCGCCAGCTTGTGGAGGTCGTAGATCGTCAGGGGGTCGTCGGGGTGGGTCTCGTCCACGGGCAGACGATCCGTGAGGCCCGCCTCTGTGACGGTGCCGGCAAAGACCACGTCGGGGCGGCGCCTGAGGTTTGAACAGGCGGCGGCCAGGGCGAGGACGGGGCGGACGTTGATCTCGAAATCCGCCGCCGGGTCCCGGGCGGCCGCGTAGGCACTCGTCTGCCCCGCGAGGTGGAAGACGACGTCCCCCCGCCTCAAGAGGTCGGGCCAGACCCTCTCGTCCCTCACGTCCCCCCGGCGGTCCTCCAGATCGAAGGCCCCGCGGACGGCCGGGAATTCCACCCCCTCCCGGTCGAGGCGCACGACCTGGCACGGCGTGTCAGCCAGGGCCTTGACGATGTTCGTCGCCACGTATCCGGCCCCCCCCGTTATGACCAGGGTCTTGCCCTTGAGCCCCTCGAGGACGGCATCGAGGCCCCTTTCTTCCCCCTTCCTGCCCTTGTCTTCTTGGGGAGGGGTCGTCACGAAGTCAAGGCCCCCGTCTTTCATGGCATTTCCTTATGACATCGGCGACTTTTCTTACGGCCTCGTCGGTGAGTTCCGGGAAGATGGGCAGGGAGAGGATCTCCCGGGCCGCCCGTTCCGTCTCCTCCAGCCCCCCCCGGTGCCCCCGGCGGCGGTAGGCATTCTGGAGGTGCACGGGCACGGGGTAGTGGACGTTGACCCCGATGCCCTCCCGGGACAGTTCATCCATGAGGCGGCCCCGCCGGGGGGACCTGATGACGTAGAGGTGGTAGACGTGTCCGCACCCTTCCCGGACCTTGGGCGTGACGAGGTCGAGACCTTCGAGACAGCCGTCGTAAAGGGCCGCGATCTCCCGCCGGCGTTTGTTGTCTTTGTCGAGGTGACGCAGCTTCACCCGCAGGACCGCCGCCTGGATCTCGTCGAGGCGGCTGTTCCATCCCCGGCAGGAGCTCACGTACCTCTCCTCCCAACCGTATTCCCTCAACAGGCGCACCCGTTTCGCCAGCCCCTCGTCGTCGGTGACGACCATCCCCCCGTCTCCCAGGGCGCCGAGGTTTTTCGTCGGGTAGAAGCTGAAGCACCCCAGGTGGCCGAAGGAACCGACCCGACGGCCCCGGTAGGTCGCGCCGTGGGCCTGGGCGCAGTCCTCCACGACGAAAAGGCCGTGTCTCTTCGCCACTTCCATGATGGGCTCCATGTCCGCCGCCTGTCCGTAGAGGTGGACGGGGACGACAGCCCGTGTCCTCGCCGTGACGGCGGCCTCGAGCCCGCGGGGGTCCATGGTGAAGTAGTCGGCCTCGATGTCCGTGAAGACGGCCCGGCCCCCGGCCAGCGACACGGCCGCCACGGTGGCGACGGCGGTGTGGGAAACGGTTACGACCTCCTTGCCCCGGCCCACGCCGCAGGCCTTCAGGGCGAGATGGAGGGCCTCCGTGCCGCTGCCGACGCCGACGGCGTAACGGACGCCGACATAGGCGGCGAACTCCTCCTCGATGGCCGCGACCTCCTCGCCCAGGATGAACCGCCCCCCGTCGAGGACCCTTCTGAGGGCGGCGTCGATCTCGTTCCGGTGGGACAGGTATTGGGCCTTCGGGTCGGCGTTGGGGATCACGGCAGGACGTGGACCTCCGGGACGTACAGGATCCATTTCCCCCCCCGGGCCGTGAACTCCCTCTCTTTCTCCATGATCTCCTCCTTGTGGTTCCAACCGAAGAGGACGGCGTAGTCCGGCGGGTCTTCGTGGAAGCGGGAAGGGGACAGGACGGGGATGTGGGCGCCGGGGCTGAACTTGCCCTGCTTAATGGGGGTGGTGTCGCTGATGTAGTCGAGGTGGCGCCTCGTGATGCCGCAGTAGTTGATGACCGTGGCGCTCTTCGAGGTGGCGGCGTAGCCAGCGATGCACCTCCCCTTCCCCTTCAGGTCCTCGAGGAGGTTTATGAGGTCGTCCCGGGACCTCTCCACCCGCCGGCGGAACTCGTGGTACGTCTCGAGGCGGCCCAGACCGGCTTGCTCCTCGGCAAAACGCGTCTCTTCCACGGCCCGACCGACGGGGTGGACCCCCCGGTGACCGATGAGGTACCGGAGAGAACCGCCGTGAACGTCCTGTCTCTTCACGTCGATGACCTCGAGGTCGTAGGGGGCGATGGCCGCCGACACGGCGGAGAGGGAAAAATAGAAGGCGTGCTCGTCGTATATCTGGTCATAGGCCGTCTTTTCCATGATCGCCCCGAGGTAGGGGTCTTCAAAGATGAAGAGACCCTCGGGTTTCAGAAGGGTCTTGACGCCCTGGAAGACGGAGGAAAGATAGGGGATGTGGCACATGACGTTCGCCCCCAGGACGGCGTCCGCTTTCCCGTGAAGGGCGACGATCTCGGCGGCGACGGAGGCGTCGAAAAAACGGCACAGGGTGTTGACACCCCTTTTTTGGGCCTCCCAGGCCACGTTGGCCGAGGGCTCCACGCCGAGGTGCCGCACCCCGGAAGAGGCGAAGTGCCTGAGCATGATGCCGTCGTTGCTCCCGATCTCCACGACGAAGGGGTCCGGGCCCTTGAGGGTCTTCATGACCTCGCCGGCAAAGGCCGCGAAGTGATCGGCCATCCTCAGGGAGGTGGAAGAGAAGAAGGCGTAGTTTTCATGGAACATCCTTTCCCTGTCCACCAGCTCCAGGAGCTGCACGGCCGTGCAGCGGGGGCAGAAACCCACCTTAAGCTCGAAGAAGTACTCCCGCCCGAACTCCTCCTCCGTCAGGAAGGCGTTGGCCACCGGCATCCTCCCGAAGGAGAGGAAGGGTTGCACCTCGTGACGGCAGATAAGACATTCCTTCATATCGTTTCCCTCCCCTTCCTCGCCCGGTCCTTGAGGATCTCCAGGGTCTCCCACAGGTCCCGGCGCTCCGGGTAGATGAACAGGCCCTCCTGAAGCCGCTTGAGAAGCCCGAAGAGATGAAAATTCGAAAGATAAGGCGCCTCCTCGCCCACCGTCTCCCGTCCCCTCCCGTCCCAGGTGAGGTAGTGGATCCCCCGGCGCACGAGGGAGACCAGCCGGTCCAGCTCGTAGCGCATGTTACCACCCCAGCGCTCCCTGAAGCAACGGATGGTCTCCGCAGTCAACCTTTCCTTCACCTCTCCCGGCAAAGGGGAGAGGTTGATGATCTCGCAGTGGGCGTAGGTGAGACGGCAGAAGGGAAGGGTTATACCCTCTTCCTGGTAGGAGGGGTCAAGGGCTCGGATGACATCGGCGTGGTGTTCGTCGAGACTCCGGTCGTAGTTGCGGGTGAGCCGCCGGTAGAAGAGGACGTCGTCGATCTGGACGATCTTGCCCAAGAGGGAGATCTCCGCCAGGAAGAGATTGTCGTGGGCATAGGCCTTCATCCTCAGGGACCTCGTCTTCCTCATCAGGGGCCGCCGGAAGAGACCGTAGAAGGCGTTGCACTGTTTCAAATCACGGATGACGTTGAGGTAGCGTTCCGCCGGGTCATCGGAGTCGGCCTTCAGGGCGTCGGCCCAGTATCCCAGGACCTTCCCCTCGCGGTCAAACACGTAGGAACGGGGATAGGCGAGGGCCACGGCCTCGTCCTTCTCCAGGACGGAGAGGCACCGGGAGATGAAGAAGGGGGCCACCCGGTCGTCCCAGGAAGCCCACATGAAGTAGGGCGACTCGGAGAACTCGATCATCCGGGCGAGGTTGTGGACGCCCAGATAATCCCCGCGGTCGTCGCTCTGGACGAAACGGACGCGGTGGTCCATTTTCTCGTAATGGCGGGCAACCTCCTCCACGAAGGGGTCACGGCCGTGATCGGAGACAATGAGCTCGAAGTCACGGAAATCCTGGGCGAGGATCCCCTCGATGGCACCGGCGAGGGTGGTGCCCCCGCTGTAGAGGGGAAGACCTACGGTGACGAGGGGGACCCGGCGTCCCGAGCCCTTTCTTTTCACCCCTTTGCCTCCCTGGCCGCAAGGTTCGAGGTACCCGTGCCGGACCCCCCAGACCCGACAGGCGTCCTCGATGAGACCCCGGAATGAGGGCGACCAATCCCGTACGCGGGGGAAACGTCCCGTGGTCTTGACCTCTCCCCGGCGGAGGGCGGCGGTCTCGGCCAGCCGCCCCGGCGGTCCCGGTAGACCAAGAAACTTGAAGAGCCGCTCCCATTCCCTGGGTTTTGAGAAGAGATCCTCGTATTTCAGGGTGAGGGAGGCCCCGGCGGGGAGGAGATCAACCGTGGCGGCCATGGCCTCCTGGCAGAGGTTCCAGAGGTGGCAGATCTTCTCCGCCTGGCTCTTATCCCTCCAATCGACCTCGCCCTCGGTCCCTTTCAAGGGGGCGGGACGAAACACGTCTTCCCGATGGCCGCCGTAATAGTTGCGGTAGAGGGCCGAGCGGACGAATTCGAGGGGGTGGCGGAGGATGAAGACGAATCTCGCCTCCGGGATGTCCCGGGCGATCTGGGGGGCGAAAAAGATGAGACCCGAGGAGACGACGCCGCAGGTTCGCCGCGCCGCCACGTCCCGGGTGATGAGGGGATAGATCTTTTCCCCCAGGAGGACCCTGCCCGACGTTACGTCGCGGGAGCGCTCCCAGGCCTCCCGCCCCAGCTGGGAAGGGGTCACGAGGGTGCAGTGGACGTCCGGGATCGTGTTCAGGACGGCGCTGATCGTCTCCATACCGCATAATCCGGCCGAGAGAACGAAGAAGACCTCGCCCGCAGCCCCGCGGGCCTCCGCCGACAGACGCTGCAGTTCGAGGTCTCCGGGTCTCAGGGCGAGGGCCTTCTCCAGGTGGGGGAGCATGTCCTTCCCTCTCCCCTCCTCCCTCAGGACCAAGAAGAGGTTGACCAGGGCGTCGCCGTGGGCGGGGTCCCGCGCGAGGATTCCCTCGAAGATCCCCCGGGCCTCCTCGACGCGTCCCTCCTGGAGGAGGATCACGCCGAGGTTGTTTTCGGCCTCGAGGTCGTCGGGATCAAGGGCCAGGAGGCGGAGGAAACACTCCCGGGCGGCCGCCAGATCCCCCGATCGGAACAGTCTCTCCCCCTCCCGCGCCAGAGCTTCCCTGTCCAAAGCCATCTACCTTCACCTAATGATGGGGCGCCATATTAGGGGAAGGCGCAAGGCGGTGTCAAAGGAAATATGGTCGCCAAGGGGGCCAAAAAAGAGGCGGCGAGGGGGTCGCCCTCGCCGCCGCGCCTCCCCGCCTTGGGGACGGGTCCGTCAGATGCCGCTGAAGACCGCCGTCACGCGCCTGTTGTGCTGGCGGCCCTCCTTGGTCTTGTTGGTCGCGATGGGCCGGTGGGGTCCGTAACCGACGGCCTCCAGGCGGGAGGCGTCGATCTTGAACTTGGTGACGAGGTACTGCATCACGGCATCGGCCCGCCGCTGCGACAGCTTCATGTTGGCCGCCTCCTTGCCGACGTTGTCCGTGTGCCCCTCGATGACGGCCTTCACCGTGGGGTGTTCCTTCATGAAATCGGCCACCCTCTTGATTTCGTTGTGATATATGTGTTTGATGACGGCCTTGGCCGTGTCGAACTCGATGTTGAGCCTGATGGTCAACGGCTCCTTCGGGGTGACGACGGGGGCCGCCTGGGCCTGGGGTTTGGCCTCGACGACCTCCTCCTTCGGGGGCGGGGTCGGCGCCGGCCTGGCGACGACCCCTGGGGCCTTCAAGAAGACCTGGGAGACGAAATCCGCCATCCCCGCGGGGGAGGCGACGTCCGCGCCCTTCGCCACGAAGCCGCAGCCGCCGGCGTCGACGATCCGCTGGAGCTGTTTCCGCCCCGCGGCCGTCTCACCGAGGTGCACGGCGTAGATGCAGATGCGGTCGCCGTAGGCGCCTTTCATGCGCGCCGCCGTCTCTTCCGGCCGAAAGGCCTCCATGTCCTCGCCGTCGCTGAAGATGATGAGGGCCATCCGGCCCGACTGGTCACGCAGATCCTGCGCGGCGCCGTCGATGGCCGTGTTCAGGGGGCTTAAGCCCCGGGGGGAGAGGTCAGCCGCCGCCATGGGAAGGCGGGACTTTCGATAGGGTTCGGGTCCGTACAGGAGGCGGGACGTGTCGCCGCCGAGGAACTCGAAACTGCCGAAGGCCCGCGCCGCCGCCGTGAGCCTCAGATCGGGTATGGTGCCGTCGAAGAGGGAGAGGAGGTCCTTCTCGACCTTCAGTTTGGTGCTGCCCAGGTACGGGTCCGCCATGGACATGGTGGAATCCGCGATGACCTCAAAGACATCCACCTTCTGGACGAACTGCCCCGACGCGAGTTTCGGGTTCAGGTCCACGGGTGTCGGCGGGGCCGGTACGGCACCCGTCTTGACGAGGGCGCAGCCTCCCAGGGCCAGCGCCAATGCGACCACGGCCGCGACGGCGATGATCTTCCTCATGGGCATACCTCCTTGATCGTTTTCGTTCAGTCTCTCTGTTTCCCTTTCCCCTTGCCCTTTCCCCGGCCCTGCCCGCCGCCGTAGAGGTCGTCACCCCTCTTCAGGGCGTGGAACTCCGGCGAGCCCGGTTTGATGCCCAGGCTCTTGGCCACGGCGCCCCAGCCCTGCGCCTTGCGGCTCTTGTACTGCTTCAGGACGTACTCGGGGGGACGTTTCGCCATCTCGCCGAGGCGCAGGACCATGTAGGCGTCGGCGGGCTCATCCACCGACTGGATGACGGCGTTGATCCTCACGTCGTCGAAATCGAAACGCGCCGCCAGACGGGCCCGGAAACCCGAGGGGTCCGCCTCGGCCTTGAGGTTGAAATCGGGCATCCAGGGGAACTCGGACGCCCCGACGGCAAGGGGCGGTGAAAGGACCAACACCAACCACAGACATCCGACGAGCACGACAAGACGTTTCATGGTACCTCCCTTCTCAAGAGCGACATTTGAGGAGCTTGTCCATTTCTCCGCGCAAAATTCCGATACAAGGCCGGGCGGGGAAAGTCAATCCCCCGGGCCGATTTTTTTTTTCTTGACAGGCAAACGGGGATGTGATCTCAAAGGTCCGAAGGAGAAACCGGGGCGTGAACAGACCTAACCGTAGAGAGACGACAAACCGCTGGTTCGGTTATTTCTATTTCTACGGACAGGTCTGCCCGAGGCGCCGGTGATTCTGACTTAAACCGAAAGAGATAGAAAAACCAGGGCCATGGGCGGATCGAAGATGCCGCCCACGGCCTTTTTGTTTGACCGCCGGGGCGGCGGCGGTGCCCGGGCCCGGAGGAGGTAGTTGGGTCATGGTGATCGTGATGAAGAAAAACGCCTCGGAGAGGCAGATAGAACGGGTCGTGGAGTGGATCGAGTCGGTGGGTTACCGGCCCCACGTCTCGGCGGGGGTGGAGAGAACCATCATCGGCGCCGTCGGCGACGGGCGGGGGAAGGAACACCTCCAGAACATCGCCCTCATGGGGGGGGTGGAGAAGGTCATGCCCATCCTCAAGCCCTACAAACTGGCGAGCCGGGAGTTCAGGGGTCAGGACACGGTGATCCCCGTCGGGCCCCTGAGGATCGGGGGGGGGACCTTCACCGTCATGGCGGGTCCGTGCGCCGTGGAGAGCCAGGAACAGCTCATGGAGTGCGCCTACGTGGCGAAGAAGGCGGGGGCGGACGTCCTGAGGGGCGGGGCCTTCAAACCCCGCACCTCCCCCTACAGCTTCCAGGGCATGGAGGAGGAGGGCCTGCGCCTCCTGAGGGAGGTGGGGGACCGGACGGGCCTGCCCGTCGTCACGGAGGTGGTCAACACCTCCGACGTGGACCTCGTGGAGCGGTACGCCGACATCCTCCAGATCGGCGCCCGCAACGCCCAGAACTTCGCCCTCCTCAAGGCCGTGGGGAGGGCCCGCAAGCCCGTCCTCCTCAAGAGGGGGATGATGACCACCGTGGAGGAGCTCCTCATGTCGGCGGAGTACATCCTCTCCGGGGGCAACGAGGAGGTGATCCTCTGCGAGCGGGGGATCAGGACCTTCGAGACGGCGACGAGAAACACCCTCGACCTGAGCGCCGTCGTGGTCCTGAAGGAGTTGAGCCACCTCCCCGTCATCGTGGACCCGAGCCACGCCGCGGGCAACTGGCGTTACGTCCGGCCCCTGGCCCGGGCCGCCGTGGCCGTGGGGGCCGACGGGATCATCGTCGAGGTCCACCCCGAACCGGAGAAGGCCGTCTCGGACGGCATGCAGTCCCTCAAGCCCGAGAAGTTCTACGATCTCATGGCGGACATCGGGGTCATGAAGGCGGCCATGGGAAAGGGAGGCCGGGCATGAAGACCCTGCGCGTCAATCTCCCCCGGCCCTCCGTCTCCTACGACATCCACATCGGTTTCGGGATCCTCGATAGGGGGGTCTTCATGATCGCCCGCAGCGGGTGGGGGAGGGATTATACCGTCGTCTCCGACGAACGGGTCTTCCACCACCACGGCAGGCGCCTGATGGGCCTTCTCGCCGATATGGGCCTTGCGGCCCAAAGCGTCACCTTCCCCCCGGGGGAGGCCTCCAAGACCGTCGAGACCGCCCTCGCCGTCGCCCGGGCCCTGGCGGCCCAGGGGGCGGACCGCTCCTCGGCCCTCATCGCCCTGGGAGGGGGCGTCGTGGGGGACCTGACGGGTTTCGTCGCCGCCGTTTACATGCGGGGCATACCTTACATCCAGGTCCCCACGACCCTCATGGCCCAGGTGGACAGCGCCGTCGGGGGCAAGACGGCCGTGGACGAGGGGGGGGCGAAGAACATCCTGGGGGTCTTCCACCAGCCGAAGGCGGTGATCATCGACCTGGAGCTCCTCGAGACCCTGCCCCCCCGGGAGTTCGTCAACGGCCTGGCGGAGATCGTCAAGTACGGCATCATCGAGGAACCGGATCTCCTGGATCTCCTCGAGGCCAACCGCAAGGCCCTCGAGGATCGGGACAGGGATTTCATGACGACCGTCGTTTCCCGCTCCTGCCGGATCAAGAAGGGGATCGTCGAGATAGACGAGGAGGAGCGGGGGGTGAGGCGCGTCCTCAACTTCGGCCACACCGTCGGTCACGCCGTGGAGGCCGCCTCGGGTTACGTCATCCCCCACGGCGAGGCCGTGGCGATGGGCATGGCCGCCGCCGCGGGCCTGTCGGAACGGCTGGGCCACCTCCCGAGAGAGGACCGGGAGCGGATCGTGAGGTGCCTGACGAGCCTGGGCCTCCCCGTCGCCCTGCCCGCCGGCGTGGAGACGGAGGCCGTCATGGAGGCCATGAAGAGGGACAAGAAGAAGGAAGGGGAGCGGATCAACTTCGTCCTCCTGAAACGGCCCGGCATGCCCTTCATCAACGGCGGGGTGCCCCCGGCGCTGGTCCGGGAGGTCCTGGAGGAGGGACGGTCGTGACGGGGACGGAGATGGAGAGGCTCCGGGCCGAGATCGCCCGCCTCGACGAGGGGATCGTGGCCCTCCTGAACGAGCGGGCCGCTCTGGCCCGCGCGTTGGGGGAGCTGAAGGAACGGGCGGGGATGGCCTTCTACGATCCCGCCCAGGAGGCCCGGGTCATGGAGAGGATCGCCCGGGCCGGTGACGGCCCCCTGGCTCCCGAGTCTCTCAAGGAGATCTACCGCGAGATCCTGGCCGCCTGCCGGGCCCTTCAGGGACCCGTGACGGTGGCCTGCCTCGGTCCGGCGGGCTCCTTCAGCCACGCGGCCGTGGAGCGCGTCTTCGGGAGGGGGGCGAGGTGCCTCTTCGCCCCCGCCATCCCCGACGTCTTCGACGCGGCGGAGAGGGACGCCTCCGCCCTGGCCCTGGTCCCCGTGGAGAACTCCCGGGAGGGGTCCGTCAAGACGACCCTGGAGCGCCTCGTCACGACGCCCCTCGTCATCGTCTCCGAGGTCTGCCTGAGGGTCTCCCACTGTCTCGTCACGGCCGACGGCGGCACGGACGGGATCCGCCGCGTCTATTCCCATCCCCAGGCCCTCGGTCAATGCCGCCGGTGGTTGCGGGAGAACCTCCCCCAGGCCCTCTGGGTGGAGACGGAGAGCACGGCCCGGGCCGTGGAGCGGGCCAGGGGGGAAGAGGACGCGGCGGCCGTGGGCGGGCGCCTGGCGGCGGAGATCCACGGCATGAAGGTCGCCGTCGAGGGGATCGAGGATTCGCCGCGCAACACGACCCGTTTCCTGGTCCTGGGCCGGAGGGCCACGCCTCCCTCGGGACGGGACAAGACGTCGCTCCTCTTCACGACCCGCCACGCCCCGGGGGCCCTCCACGAGGCCCTCGGCCCCTTCGCGGCGGCGGGGGTGAACCTGCTGCGCATCGAGTCCCACCCCATCCGGGAGCGGATGTGGGAATACCTGTTCTTCGTGGACCTCGAGGGCCACGCCGGGATGGAACCCCTCCGGTCGTGTCTCGCCGCCCTGGAGGGGAAGACCTCCTCCCTGAAGATCCTCGGCTCCTATCCCCGTAAGGAGGGCGACTGATGATCTGCGTCTCCGTCCTGCCCGCCACGGTCGAGGAGGCCCGCCGCCTCCGTGTGGAGGCCGCGGGCGCCGCCGGGGTCGTCGAGGTGCGCCTGGACCGTCTCAGGGGGGGGATCCCCGCCGATTTCTGGCACGCCGGGCCGGGGAGGCTCGTGGTCACGAACCGGCGCCGCGACGAGGGCGGGTGCTTCACGGGGACGGAAGAGGAGCGGATCGCCCCCCTCATCGCGGCGGCCGAGGCGGGGGTGGATTACGTGGACGTGGAGCTGAGGACGCCGCGGGCCCTCCGGGAGGCCCTGTCGGCGGCCGTCGAAAGGGGGGGGAAAAGGACGAGGCTCATCATCTCCCACCACGACCTCGCCGGGACGCCGCCCGCGGCGACCCTGGCGGGGAGGTACCGGGCCTGCCGGGACGCGGGCGCCGACGTGATAAAGATCGTCACCCGGGCCGAGACGGCCGCCGACGGCCTGCGCGTCCTGAGTCTCATCCCGCGGGGGCGCCGGGAGGGACGGGAGGTCGTGGCCTTCGCCATGGGAGAGGCCGGGCGGATGAGCCGCGTCTATGGGGCCCTCTTGGGGAGCCCCCTCACCTACTGCCGCCTCGACACGGCGGGACCCACGGCGCCGGGTCAGTTCGGCGTGGGGGAGATGACGAGGCTCCTGGCCGTCCTGGGGGAGGATGAGGATGGGTAAGGCCCCCTTCGGACTCTGCGGGTTCCCCCTGGGTCACAGCCTCTCCCCGGCCATGCACCGGGCGGCCTTCGCGGCCCTGGGGATCGAGGCCGCCTACGAGGCCTACCCCGTCGCCGCGGCCGCGGCCTGCGTCGCGACGATCAGGGAGAGGGGCCTCAGGGGGGTGAGCGTCACCATGCCCCTGAAGGAGGTCATCATCCCTTACCTGGACGAGGTGGCGGGGGAGGCCCTCGCCATCGGCGCCGTCAACACCGTCAGGAACGACGCCGGCCGTCTGGTGGGTTTCAACACGGACTGGCTCGGCATCCGGGCGGGCGTCGAGGAACGGACGTCCATGGCGGGTGCCGTCGTGGCCGTCCTCGGGGCGGGGGGGGCGGCGAGGGCGGCCGTCTTCGCCGTTCGGGCCGCCGGCGGGATCCCCGTCGTCGTCAACCGCGACGGCGGCCGGGGCGAGGCCCTGGCAGGCGCCTTCGGTTGCGCCTTCGTGCCCCTCGGGGAGATAGGCCGCGTGGAGGCCGAGGGCCTCATCCACACCACCCCCGTGGGGATGGCGCCTAACGAGGACGCCTCCCTTCTGGGGGAAAGGGAACTGGGGCGTTTTCGGTGGGTCATGGACGCCGTCTATCGCCCCCCCCGGACGAGGCTCCTGACCCTGGCCGATCGGGCGGGGTGCCTCGTCGTATCCGGTCTGAGGATGTTCCTCCACCAGGGGGCGGGACAGATCCGGATCTGGACGGGCCTGACCCCGCCCCTGGCGGTCATGGAGAAGGCCCTCTACGAGGGGGTCGGTCTCCCCGTCCCCGGATCCGGCGGTGGGGAAAACGATGGAAAGCGAGGGGAGGATGGGCCCGACGTTTAAGGTGGAGAAATGGCAAAAAAGGGAGGCGACGGTGACCGTCCCCGGCTCGAAGAGCTACACCCAGCGGGCCCTGGTCATCGCCTCCCTGGCGGCGGGGACCTCGGTGATCCGCGACGCCCTCCTCTCGGAGGACACCTTCGTCCTCATGGAGGCCCTCGGCCGCCTGGGGGCGGTGATCGAAAGAAGGGGGAACGACCTCGTCGTCACGGGTACGGCCGGCGCCGTGGCCTGTCCCCCTTCCGGGATAGACGTGGGGAACAACGGCACGGCCCTGCGTCTGGTCATGGGTGTGGCCGCCCTCGGGCGGGGCCCCTTCAGGTTCAGGGGCACACAGCGCCTCCACCAGCGCCCCGTGGCCCCCCTCGCGGTGGTCCTCGCCGGTATGGGCGCCGTCGTGCGCTACGAGGGGAAGGAGGGGTGTCCGCCCCTGACCCTGGAGGCGGCGGGCCTCGAAGGGGGAAGGGCCGTCTTCGGGGACCTCGACAGCAGCCAGTACGTCTCGGCCGTCATGATCGCGGCCCCCTACGCCCGCAGGGACGTGGAGATCGAGTTGGCGGGGTCCGTGACGTCCCGCCCCTACCTGGCCATGACGAAAGGGGTCATGGAGGCCTTCGGCGTCCGTGTCTCCCACCCCGACCCCCGGTCCTGGCTCATCCCCGCCGGGAGACCTTACCGCCCCGGGGTGTTCGCCGTGGAGGGGGACGCCTCGAGCGCCTCCTATTTCCTCGCCCTCGCCCCCCTGTGCGGGGCCGCCGTGGTGGTGACGAACCTCCCGCCCCGGACCCTCCAGGGCGACGCGGCCTTTCTGGGGCACCTGGGCCGCCTGGGCTGTCGCGTCGAGGCCGAGGGCGGGGGGGTGGCGGTGATCGGCGGCCCCCTGCCCGGGGGGGAGATGGTCTTCGACATGGGGGACACGCCGGACTTGGTCCCCACCCTGGCCGTCGTGGCGGCTTGCCGGGAGGGGAGGACGGTGATCGAGAACGCCGCCCACCTCCGCATCAAGGAGAGCGACCGTCTGAAGGCCCTGGCGACGGAGCTCAAGAAGACGGGGGTTTCGGTTTGGGAGACCCCGGACGGCCTCGTCATCGAGGGGGGGAGACCCCACGGGGCCGAGATCGAGACCTACGACGATCACCGCATCGCCATGAGTTTCGCCGCCCTGGGGATGGCCACGGGGTCCATGGTCATCCGCGACCCCTCATGCGTGGCCAAGTCCTTCCCCTCCTTCTGGGAGACCCTTGGGGGTTTGAGATGAACCTCGTCCTCATCGGTTTCCGGGGGGCCGGCAAGACGACGGTGGGGGCCCTCCTGGCCCGGTGGCTGAAAAGACCCTTCTACGACACGGACGCCATGGTCCAGGAGCGTTCGGGCGCCTCCATCGCCGCCGTCGTCGCCCGGGGGGGGTGGGGGGCCTTCCGCCGCCTGGAGAGGGAGGCCGTCCGGGACCTGGCGGAGAAAACGGACGACGCCGTCATCGCCCTCGGGGGCGGTGCCGTCGTGGACCCCGAAAACGTCCGCCTCCTGAGGGGGAGGGGTGTCTTCGTCTACCTCGCGGCGGCGCCGGAAGAGCTCATCAAAAGGATCGCCGCCGATGGGAAGACGGCCCCCCAGCGGCCGTCCCTCAAGGGCGGCGATCTCGTCGCCGACACCCTCGCGGCCCTTGAGGAACGGGTCCCCCTCTATCGGTCCGTCGCCGATCTGGTCGTGGAGACGACGGGGCTCACGCCCCCGGAGGCGGCCCAAGAGATCATGGGAGAACTGAGATTATGGCCGGCAACACGATAGGCAGCGTCTTTCGGGTGACCACCTGGGGCGAGTCCCACGGCCCCGCCGTCGGGGCCGTCATCGACGGCTGCCCCCCGGGCCTCCCCCTGGGGGAGGAGGACATCCAGGGGGACCTCGACCGGCGCCGTCCGGGCCGGGGCCGCTTCGCCACGACCCGGCGGGAGGGGGACCGGGTGGAGATCCTCTCGGGGGTCTTCGAGGGGAAGACGACGGGGACCCCCATCGCCCTTCTGATAAGGAACGCCGACGCCGACCCGGCCCCCTACGAGGAGCTGAGGGAGGTGTTCCGCCCGGGCCACGGGGACTTCACCTACTGGATGAAATACTCCCACCGGGACCACCGGGGCGGGGGCAGGGCGTCGGGGCGGGAGACGGCGGCCCGCGTCGCCGCCGGGGCCGTGGCCCGGAAGGTCATCGGCCGGGCGGGGATGGTCGTCAGGGCCTTCACCGTGGCCGTAGGCGGTGTCGGGATCACCCGCTTCCGCGAAGAGGAAGCCCGGGGCAACGACCTTGCCTGCCCCGACGCCGAGGCCTTCGCGGCCATGGCCAAGGTCCTGGCCGACTGCCGGAGGGAAGGGGACACCGTGGGGGGCGTCTGCGAGATCAGGGTCACGGGCTGCCCGCCGGGCCTGGGGGAACCGGTCTTCGAGAAACTCGACGCCGCCCTGGCGGGGGCCCTCATGGGCATCGGGACGGTGAAGGCCGTGGAGATCGGGGCCGGTTTCGCCGCCGCCGCCATGAGGGGGACCGCCGCCAACGACCCCCTCGTCCCCGGGGGGTTCTTGAGCAACAACGCCGGCGGCGTCCTGGCGGGGATCAGCACGGGCCAGGAGATCGTCCTGAGGGCGGCCTGCAAGCCCATCCCCTCCGTGGCGGCCCCGCAGGCGACCGTCGACGTGCGGGGAGAACCGCGGAAGATCCGCGTCCGGGGACGCCACGACGTCTGCGTCCTCCCCCGGATCCTCCCCGTCTGCGAGGCCATGGTCTGCCTGGTCCTGGCGGACCACCTCCTGCGTCAGCGGGCCGTCGTGGGGGGGTGAGACCGTGGGGGAGCGCTGGGACAGGGAAAAGATCGGGATCATGGGCGGCACGGGCGGCATGGGCGCCTGGTTCGCCGCCTTTTTCCGTAAACGGGGTCACGAGGTCGTGACGGCGGGCAGGAGGGAGGGGCCTTCGCCGCGGGAGCTGGCGGGCCTCTGCCGGGTCGTCGTCGTCGCCGTCCCCATCCCCGCCACGGTGGAGGTGATCCGGGCCGTGGGGGCCCACCTGCCGCCCGACTCCCTCCTCATGGACCTCACCTCCCTGAAGGTCGAGGCCATGGCGGCCATGATGGAGACGGCCCCGGGCGAGGTCGTGGGCCTCCACCCCCTCTTCGGCCCCCGGGTGACCTCCCTGAGGGGGGAGAACGTCGTCCTCTGCCCCGGCCGGGGAGAGGAGGGGCGGGGTTGGATCACCCGGGTCCTTAAGGAGGCGGGGGCCCGGGTCGTCGTCGCCGACGCCGGGCGCCACGACGAGATCATGGCCGTCGTCCAGGGTCTGAACCACCTCGACAACCTCGTCTTCGGCCTGGCCGTCGCGGCCGGCGGTCTCTCCCGGGAGGAACTGGCGGCCTTCTCCACCCCCGCCTTTCGGGCCCGGATGGACCTCGTGGACCGCGTCTCGGCCAATCCCCCCCTCTACCGTGCCCTGGTGGGGGAGAATCCCCACGTGGGGCCCCACGCGAGACGCTTCCTCGACCTTTTCCGGGAGCAAATGGAGGCCTTGACAAAAAAGGGTTGACAGGGGTGAAAGGTTCTGTTAGGCGGCATCGGTGAGGAATCGATGATGATTTTCGTAAGCGGAAGGAACAGCTGGTGGTGGCGCGGCCTCAGGGAGGGGTTCGTCCGCCGCCGTTGATCTTTGACTGACAGGGAATCGAAGGCCGCGGGGAACCCGCCGGGTGCTCCGCGGCCTTTTCGTTCGCCCTCATCTCGAAAAAAGGCCGTGCCTCGGAGCACGGCCTTTTTGTTTGGTCCCTTGGGAGTCGAGAAATGATCCGTCCGACCTGGGAAGAGTTCCGGCGCCTCGCCGAGGGGGGCGCCAGGGTGCCCGTCTACGGGGAGATCCTCGCCGACGGCGAGACGCCCGTGACGGTCCTCAAACGTTTTTGCGACCGCCCCTTCGTCTTTCTCCTGGAGAGCGTCGAGGGGGGGGAGAAATGGGGCCGCTACACCTTCATCGGCACCGACCCCCGGGCGGTGGTCCGCCTGCGGGCACGGGAGGTGGTGATCATGCAAAACGGCTCCGTCCGCCGCGTGCCCCACCACGGCGACCCCCTCGGCGTCCTGAGGGGGATCGTCTCGGAGGGGCCGACGGTCTCTCTGCCTCACCTGCCCCGGTTCTGCGGGGGGGCCGTGGGTTACTTCAACTACGAGGCCGTGGGCTTCTTCGAGGACCGCCTCCGTGGTCTCTTGACGAGGGACGAGGAGAGGGACCTGGGGGCCTTCATGATCACCGACACCGTCATCGTCTTCGACCGCGTCCGCCACACCCTCAAGGTGGTCTCCTACGCCGCCGTCGAGGAGGGGGACGGGGACGCCGCGGAGGCCTACGGGCGCGCCGTGGGGCGGGTCGAGGGGATGATCTCCGCCCTGGGGGAGGGCCGGGGGGCCGTCACGCCCTCCCTCGGTGCGGCGGCGCGGGCGGCGGCCCCGTCCCTGGAGAGCGACGTGACGCCCGCCGCCTTCCGGGACCTCGTCCGCCGGGCCAAGGAACATATCGTCAGGGGCGACGCCATCCAGGTGGTCCTCTCGCGCCGTCTGAGGGGGGAGGTCGATCTGCCCCCCCTGGACCTCTACCGGGCCCTGAGGTTCATCAACCCCTCCCCCTACCTCTTTTTCCTGAGGTGCGAAGACCTCCACCTCATCGGTTCCTCCCCGGAGGTGATGGTGCGCCTCGAGGGCGACGAGGCCCTCCTGAGGCCCATCGCCGGGACGAGGCGGAGGGGGCGGACGGAGCAGGAGGACCGGCGCCTGGCGGACGAGCTCCTCGGGGACCCGAAGGAGAGGGCGGAGCACGTCATGCTCGTCGACCTCGGGAGGAACGACCTGGGGAGGGTGGCGAGGACGGGGAGCGTCCAGGTCACCGCCTACATGAACGTGGAGCGCTACTCCCACGTCATGCACCTCGTCTCGACCATCCGGGCGGAGCTGGAGGAGGGAAAGGACGCCTTCGACCTCTTCCGGGCCTGTTTCCCCGCCGGGACCCTGACGGGGGCCCCGAAGGTGAGGGCCATGGAGATCATCGCGGAGTTGGAACCACAGGACCGGGGGGCCTACGGGGGGGCCGTGGGCTACTTCGCCTACGGGGGAGGGATGGACTTCTGCATCACCATCCGGACCCTGGAGCTCAGGGGGCGGGAGCTGTCCCTCCAGGTGGGGGCCGGGATCGTGGCCGATTCGGACCCCCAGGCGGAATACGAGGAAACGGCCGCCAAGGCCGCGGGGATGCTCCGGGCGGCGTCCATGGCGGCGGCGGGCCTGGATATCACGGATTTTTAAGGAGGTTTTTATGGTCCTTGTCATCGACAACTACGATTCCTTCACCTACAACCTCGTCCAGTACCTGAGGCAACTGGGCGCCGAGACCGTCGTGAGGAGGAACGACGAGATCGACCTCAAGGGGGTCGCCCTCCTCGACCCCGACGCCGTCGTCCTCTCGCCGGGACCGGGTCGGCCCGAGGAGGCCGGCGTCACCCTTCCCCTCATCGAGGAGTTCCACGCCACCCTTCCCATCCTCGGCGTCTGCCTCGGCCACCAGGCCATCGCCAGGGCCTTCGGCGCCGAGGTCGTCGGGGCGGGGCGCCTCATGCACGGCAAGACATCGGCGGTCTTCCACGACGGGAAGGGCGTCTTCGCCGGCCTCCCCTCGCCCTTCGAGGCCGGCCGCTACCACTCCCTCATCGTCCGACCCGAGACCATCCCCCCCTGCCTGGAGGTCGGGGCCCAGACGGCCGAGGGGGAGATCATGGCCCTGCGTCACCGCCACTACCTTGTCGAGGGGGTCCAGTTCCACCCCGAGTCGGTCCTGACCCCCAAGGGGAAGCGGCTCTTGAGAAACTTTCTGGAGATGGCGAAGGGGGAAAGGAGGTGCGCCGCGTGATGAAGGAGATCCTGGCAAAGGTCGTAAACGGCGCGGACCTGACGGAAGACGAGACGGCCGCGGCCATGACGGTGATCATGGAAGGGCAAGGTACGCCGGCCCAGATCGCCGCCCTCCTGACGGCCCTGCGGATGAAGGGCGAGACGGTGGAGGAGGTCTCGGGGGCCGCGAAGGTCATGAGGCGCATGGCGACGCGCATCGACGCCCGTTCCCACACCGTGGTGGACACGTGCGGGACGGGCGGCGACGGACGCAACACCTTCAACATCTCCACCACCGCCGCCTTCGTCGTGGCGGCGGCGGGCCTGACGGTGGCCAAGCACGGCAACCGGGCCGTCTCCAGCGGTTGCGGGAGCGCCGATCTCCTCGAGGCCCTGGGGGTGAACATCGAGGCCCCCCCGGAGGTGGTGGAGGAGTGTCTCCAGCAGATCGGCCTCGGTTTTCTCTTCGCCCCCCGCCTGCACGGGGCGATGAAATACGCCCTCCCCCCCCGCCGGGAGATAGGTTTCAGGACCATCTTCAACATGCTGGGGCCCCTGACGAACCCGGCCTCCGCCACGGCCCAGCTCATCGGGGTCTACGACCCGAGGCTGACGGAGATGTTCGCCGCCGTACTGGCCCGGATGGGGACGAGGCGCGCCTTCGTCGTCCACGGTTCCGACGGTCTCGACGAGGCGACGGTCACGGGGGAGACGCGGGTCTCCGAGTTGGACGACGGTCTCGTCAGGACCTACAATATCGACCCCCTGACCCTCTTCGGGACGAGGGACGACCCGGAGGAGCTCCGGGGGGGCGACGCCGCCGTAAACGCCGAGATCACCAAGGCCGTCCTGGCCGGGGAGGTGTCGGCCCGGCGCCGGATCGTCGTCCTGAACGCCGCCTTGGCCGTCTGCGCCGGGGGGCGGGCCGCGACGATCCCCGAGGGTATCCGCGTCGCCGAGGAGGCCATCGACAGCGGAGGGGCCATGAAGAAGCTCAAGGCCCTCATCGAGCTGAGCAACGCCTGAGGGGGGGCCGGGGATGGAGGCGGGTGGTTTTTTGGCGCGCATCGTCGCCTTGAAGAGAGAGGAGGTGGCGGCGGCGAAGAAGGGCTCCCCCCTCGGGGAGGCGGCGGGGAAGGCCCGCCCGGCTCTTAAGAGGGACCTGGCGGCGGCCCTGAGGGGTCGGGGGGTGGCCGTCATCGCCGAGATCAAGGCCGCCTCCCCCTCCCGGGGGCGCCTGACGGAGGACCTGGACCCCGCCGCCCTGGCGCGCCTCTATGAGGCCCACGGGGCGGCGGCCGTCTCCGTGGTGACGGAGGGGGCCTATTTCGGCGGTTCGGCGGCGTTGCTCGCCGCGGCGCGGGGGGCGACGGGCCTGCCGGTCCTGAGGAAGGACTTCGTCGTCGACGCCTGCCAGATCCGGGAGACGGCGGCCATGGGCGCCGACGCCCTCCTCCTCATCGCCTCCATCCTGGGGAGGGGTCAACTGGCTCAATATACGGCCCTCTGCCGGGAGGAGGGCCTGACGCCCCTCGTGGAGGTCCACGACGAAAAGGACCTGGAGAAGGCCCTGGACGCCGAAGCGGAGGTGATCGGGATCAACAACCGCGACCTCGTCACCTTCGAGACGGATCTCGCCGTGACTCTCCGCCTCGCCCCCCTGGTGCCGCCGGGGAAGGTCGTCGTGAGCGAGAGCGGCATCGGGGGACGACGGGATATAGAGAGGCTCCTGGAGGCGGGCGTCTCGGCCTTTCTCGTCGGCGAGGCCATCCTGCGCGCCCCGGACCGGGGGGCGAAACTCAAGGAGCTCATCGGGTGAGGCCTAAAGGGGCTGAAGGACGCGGCGGAGAGATGACGGGGAAGGCCGTGACGGCCGTCAAGTTCTGCGGCATCACCCGGTTGGAAGACGCCCTCGAGGCCGCCGCCCTGGGCGCGGACGCCCTGGGGTTCGTCTTCCACCGCCCGAGCCCCCGTTACATCGAGCCGTCCCGGGCCGCCGGGATCGCCGCCGAGGTCAGGCGCCGTTTCGGCGATGAGGCACGCCCCTTCCCGGGGCCCGCCGGGCGGGGGCGACGCCCCGCCCTCGTGGGGGTCTTCGTCGATGAGGACCCGGAGGTGATCCTCGCCGTCGCCTCCCGCTGCGGCCTCGATCTCTTTCAGCTCCACGGGGACGAGGGGCCCGAGGATTGCCGGCGCCTGTCCGGCGAGCGGGTCGTCAAGGCCTTCTCGCCCCGGGACCGGGGGGATCTCGAAAGGATCGACCTCTATCCCGTGCGGGCCGTCCTCGTGGACGCCCGGGACGGCGACCGCCGGGGGGGCACGGGCAGGACGGCGGACTGGGACCTGGCGAGGGCCGTGGCGGGAAAGAGGCCCCTGATCCTCGCCGGCGGCATCGCGCCCCGGAACGTGGCCGCGGCCCTTTCGGCCGTCGCCCCCGCGGCGGTGGACGTCAACAGCGGCGTGGAGGAGGCGCCGGGAGTAAAGGATCGTGAAAAGATGGCGGCCCTTTTGGCCGCCGTGAGAGCCTGGGAGGGGGAGGGGAGATGAAGGAACGAATGCCCGACAGAAATGGTCATTTCGGCGTCTTCGGGGGACGGTACGTGGCGGAGACCCTCATGCCCGCCCTGATCGACCTCGAGGAGGCCTACCGGGAGGCGCGGCGCGACCCGTCCTTCCGGAGGGAGTACAGGGCCTACCTCCACGACTACGCCGGTCGGGAGACGCCGCTGTATTTCGCCGGGAACCTCACCCGGCGCCTGGGGGGCGCCAAGGTCTACCTGAAGCGGGAAGACCTGAACCACACGGGTTCCCACAAGATCAACAACACCCTCGGCCAGGCCCTCCTCGCACGCCGCATGGGCAAGAGGAAGGTCATCGCCGAGACGGGGGCGGGACAGCACGGCGTGGCCACGGCGACGGTGGCGGCCCTCTTCGGCATGGAGTGCCGGGTCTTCATGGGGGAGGAGGACATGAGGCGTCAGGCCCCCAACGTCCTGAGGATGAAGATCCTCGGTGCCGAGGTGGTCCCCGTGTCGGCGGGGACGGCCACCCTGAAGGACGCCATGAACGAGGCCATGCGGGCCTGGGTGACGGACGTGCGGGACACCTTCTACGTCATCGGCACCACCGCCGGTCCCCACCCCTATCCCGTCATGGTGCGGGATTTCCAGAGCGTCATCGGCCGGGAGGCGAGGCGCCAGATCCTTGCCCGGGAGGGGCGCCTGCCCCGTTACCTCGTCGCCTGCGTGGGCGGGGGGAGCAACGCCATGGGCCTTTTCCATCCCTTTCGCCGCGACAGGGGGGTGGGGATGATCGGCGTCGAGGCGGCCGGGGCCGGCATCGAGGCCGGGCGCCACGCCGCCTCCCTCACGGCGGGCCGCGTGGGGGTCCTCCACGGCAACAAGACGAAGATCCTCCAGGACGAACACGGTCAGGTGCGGGACGCCTACTCCATCGCCGCCGGTCTCGACTACCCGGGGGTCGGCCCGGAACACTGCTACCTCCAGGAGCGGAAGAGGGCCCGGTACGTCGCCGTGGGGGACGAGGAGGCCGTCGACGCCTTCCGCCTCCTGTCCGCCTGCGAGGGGATCATCCCCGCCATGGAGAGCGCCCACGCCCTGGCCTACGCCGTTCGTCTCGTCCCGACCCTGGCGGGGGATGACATCGTCATCGTCAACCTCTCGGGGCGGGGTGACAAGGACGTCGGGACCATCGAGACGGGAGGGTGAGATGTCGAGAATAGCCTCTAAGTTCGAAGAGTTGCGGAAGAAGGGGGAAAAGGCCCTGGTGGTCTACATCACCGCCGGCCACCCGGATATGGAAACGACCTGCCGCCTCATCCCGGCCCTGGCGGAGGCGGGGGTGGACATCCTGGAGGTCGGGGTGCCCTTTTCCGATCCCACGGCGGACGGGCCGGTGATCCAGGCCTCCTCCCAGGAGGCGATCAGAAAGGGGGCCAGCCTCGAGGCCATCCTCGAGATGCTGCGGGACCTCCGCAAGGTCACCTCCCTCCCCTTCGTCCTGTTCAGTTACTACAACCCCCTGTTCGTGGCCGGACCGGGTCGTTTCGCCCGCCGGGCGTCCGAGGCGGGGGTGGACGGCCTCCTCGTCGTCGATCTCCCCCGGGAGGAGGCCGGGGAGTTGCGCCGTCACACCGACGGCCGGGGCCTGGACTTCATCCCCCTCGTCGCGCCCACGACGGGGGAGGAGCGGATGAGGGCCATCCTCGAGGACGCCTCCGGTTTCGTCTACTACATCACCATGACGGGGGTGACGGGGACGGGTCGCCCGGCCGAGGAGGAGGCCAGGGAGAAGTTGAGAAGGATCAAGGAGTTGACCCCTCTGCCCGTGGTGGCGGGCTTCGGGATCTCCACCCCCGACCAAGCGGCCCGCCTGGCCCCCTTCGCCGACGGCGTCGTCGTGGGGAGCGCCCTCGTCTCCTTGATCGACAAAACCCGCCTCCGGGGGGATCTCCTCGCCGAGGTCTGCCGTTTCACCAGGTCCCTGAAGGCGGCCCTGGGGCCGGTGCCCTGAGGCCGCCCCTTCTGCGCGCCTTCTTTTGGTCTCACGGCGCCGCGTAGAACTCTATGCGGCGCATAATGTTCTACGCGGCACGGCGGGCCTCCCGTGGGCCCGCCCCATGGGGTCCTTTTTCACAATCCCCAGTAAGATCGGCCCAGTGGAGGTGGATTGTCCCCGCGGCGTGACTCTGGCACGTTTCCTGTTTCTCGGATCGGTTAAGGACTTCGGCCGCCCATGAAAGAAAAAGCGCAACGGGAGCAGGTAGCAGGCAACTTTACGAACCTTGGAGAGAAACGAAGGAGAAGAGATATGACCAAGAAGTCAAAGAAGGCCATGGCCCAGGAGATGAACCGGACCTTTGAGATGGTGGCGGAAACCCTGCCGGAACAGTGGCACGAGAGACTGGACGCCTTTTTCCAGGAGAGCGGGGCGGGGGCCACGGAGATGTGGCAGTGGGGGACGGACGGCTCCGAGGCCGTCGATTATTATCAGGTCCAGGGCCTCTACGACCTGACCAATCTCCTCGGGGGGAACATCAGGGTCTACCTGCGGGGGAGGGCCGCCAAGCTGAGGGGGCAGGAAGGCCTCCGGGTCATCAAGATCGAGGACGGTTTCATCATTTCCCCCGTCGTCTACGAAAACGACCGTTGTTTCCGCTATGCCCCGCCGGCGGAAGGTGAACAGCCCTAAATAGAGACATCGACCTCCACGCCATAACCTCGGCGAACGGGGGCGTCCCCCAGGGGGCGCCCCCTGTTTCGTTGCCCCCCGTACCATTTGGGCCTGTTGTCTTTACCCCGCCTTGTGGTAGACTCGATCGTCATCGTGCTTGAGTCCACATCCTTCAGGAAGGGTTGATGGAGGCCTTTACCCTCGCCGCCGTAAGTCTGGCCCTGGCCGTGTCCCTGTTCTTTCTGAAGCGGGGCGAGACGGCCGCCCGCTCCTTCGCCCTGGTGTGTCTGTGCGTCTTTTCCTACAAGGCCTCCTCTTTCGCCCAGCGCCTCTTTACCCCCGTGTTCTGGGAGGGCGTGGCGGCCCTTTCCCTCTTCGCCCTGGCCCCCGCCGCGATCCACTTCGGGGGCTCCCTGGCCGGCGAAACCCGTAAGAAGACCCGCCGTCACGTCGCCGCCGCGGCGGCGGCGAACGCCGTCGCGGCCCTGGCGGTCTTTCTGCCCCTCGAGAGACCCCTCCCCGCCGCGACGGTCTTCGGGGCCTCCGCGGCCGCCTTCACGGCCGTCGCCTACGGGATGGTCCTTTTCGGCATCAGGAGGAGGCCGGCGGGGGTGGAAAAGACGCGTCTCGTCTACCTGGCCGTCGCCGGGGCCGCGGCGGCCCTCCTGATCTTCCTGGACCTCCTTGCCCGCCTGTGGCTCGACCTCCCCCCCCTCTCCGACATCTTCGCCGCCGTCTTCCTCTACCTGGTCTATGCCGTCATCACCCACCCCCAGCTGGTGGAGCTGAAGGAGCTCATGGCCCGGGCCCTCGTCACGGCCCTCCTGACCCTCCTGGCTACGACGGTGGTCTACGTGGTGATACGCCTCTTCGCGGGCCGGGACGCCTCCCTATTCACGGCGGCCCTCCTGGCGTCCTTCCTCTTCGTCATCGCCATCGAGCCGGCCAAACAGATCCTCAAGACCCTCCTGGACAACCTCTTCCCCGACAGCCGGGACATCTTCTCCTTCATGTATTCCTTCGACCGGCGCCTCGAGAAGGAAAAGACGATGCTCCTCGAGGAGATGGCCCCCGTTTTGGCCCACGAGATCCGCAACCCCCTGGGTTCCATCAAGGGCGCCGCCCAGTACCTCCGCTCCGAGGCGACGCGGGAGGAGGATCAGCGCCTCTTGGAGGTCATCATCGAAGAGGTGAACCGCCTCAACAACGTCGTCACCCAGTTCCTCCATTACGCCAAACCCTACAATCTCGCCCTCAAGGACGAGGATATCAACGCCGTCGTGGACAAGGCCCTGGGGATCCTCCGCACCAGCGCCCTGGCCGAGAGGGTGGTCATCGAGGAGGAGCTGCGTCCCGACATCCCCCTCGTCCCGGCGGACCGCGAGCAGCTCCTCCGGGTCATCCTCAACATCGCCTTCAACGCCCTGGAGGCCATGCCGGAGGGCGGGAAGCTCACCATCAAGACGAGGAAGATCGTGGGCGACACGGGGGAGGCCGTGGGTATCTCCATCCGCGACACGGGCCCGGGGATCAGGAAGGAGGACATCCGCAACATCTTCAAGCCCTTCTTCACCACCAAGGAGCGGGGGGTGGGGTTGGGCCTGGCCATCTGCCGGCGGATCATCAGGGATCACGGCGGCCACATCAGGGTCAAGTCCCTGCCCGGTCAGGGCAGTATCTTCTATATCCGTTTGAACGCCTCGCCATGAGGCGATGAGGAGTGAAGTTCATGAGCAGGGTGCTGATTGTCGATGACGAGTTGAACATGCGCCTCGTTTTGGGGGCCATGCTGAGGAAGGAGGGTTACGAGGTGGCGACGGCGGCGGACGGCGTCGAGGCCCTGGCCCTCCTCGCCGGGGGGGGCGCGGACGTGGTGGTCACGGACCTCAAGATGCCGAACCTGGACGGCCTGGGCCTCCTGGAGCGGGTCAGGAGCCTGTACCCGTCCGTCCCGGTGATCATCATCACCGCCTACGGGACCGTGGCGACGGCCGTGGACGCCCTGAAGAAGGGGGCCTTCGATTACATCACCAAGCCCTTCGAGCAGGAGGACCTGAAGAATGTCCTGGCCAAGGCGGTGAAGACGAGGAACCTCAACCTCGAGGAACTGGTCATGAACCGGGAGGACATAGAACGCTACGGCATCGTCGGCACCAGCCCGGAGATGCTGACCGTCTTCGAGACGATCAAGAGGGTGGCCCCCACGACGACCACCATCCTCATCACGGGGGAGACGGGGACGGGCAAGGAGCTCATCGCCGACGCCATCCACCTCAACAGCCCCCGGCGGCAAAACCCCATCATCAAGATCAACTGCGCCGCCATCGCCGAGAACCTCATGGAGAGCGAGCTCTTCGGCCACGAGAAGGGGGCCTTCACGGGCGCCGCCGTGACGAAGCCCGGCCGTTTCGAGCTGGCCCACAAGGGGACCCTCTTCCTCGACGAGGTGGGGGAGCTGCCCTCGGCGATGCAGGTGAAGCTCCTGCGGGTCCTCCAGGAGCAGGCCTTCGAGCGGGTGGGGGGACTGAGGACCATCAAGGTCGACGTCCGCCTCATCGCGGCGACGAACCGGAACCTCATGGCGGACGTGAAGGCGGGCCGCTTCCGGGAGGACCTCTTCTACCGCCTCAACGTCCTGCCCATCCACCTCCCCGCCCTCCGGGAGAGGAAGGAGGACATCCCGGCCCTGACGGATTTCTTCATCGACAAGTTCAACCGC
>Ga0209204_1000399_pt1 | contig 47464 bp, 51 predicted proteins | sample AD_JPNMR2_MetaG_FD_184425 | JGI IMG/M metagenome (GOLD analysis project Ga0209204, IMG submission 184425) | Active sludge microbial communities of municipal wastewater-treating anaerobic digesters from Japan - AD_JPNMR2_MetaG (SPAdes) (version 2) | ecosystem: Engineered > Bioreactor > Anaerobic...
CGTTAGACTGGTCATGACACTCTGGGATGCTGCTCAAGTCCCAGGCTCTGTCGTCTGCCATTAAACAGTCCTGAGTGGTAGGGACAGTGTGACAGACATGAGAAGCCAGTCTAACATTGGGGATGAGGCCTAACTCCTAACCAAAGGAGGCTTACCGTATATGGTGTATATTATTTCAGTGGAGAAGGCGAAAACGTTAATGTTCGAAAGGAGGGAACAGCGCATTCCTCTCCATCTTACAGAAGATGGAGTCTCCTGCGCTGGCTTATGATGAAGTTCTTTGCAGTGCCCTTTGAGGTAACAGACAACGAAATAATAGTGCCTAAGCTTCTTAGTGCAGTACTTGGCACTCTGGAATGGAAGCACTGGAAAACGTATGAGAATCACTTTGCAAAAAGCTACGACACGTTTGTGCAAAATGTGGGAAAATTGATTAAGGCAGAAGCATTGATGGCGTATATGTACATCAAGTTGGAAGAACCACTGCGATTATTAACGACCACTAATATGCACGATATTTGGAAAGATGTTGCGTGGCTATACACCATCAAGAACTTCGAGAATTTTGCTAGGCAAGAGCGAGGATATTAAAGGAGGGAGTACGATGGAACAGGAAGGCTTAACGGTAGCAGATATTGTGAAAGGGCTGCGAGGAAAGTACAGAGTGTCGTTTATTGTGAAGCAGGGAAAACCAGAAGAATTTGTAGCACTTGAAACAGCAATAGTTGAACTTCAGAAGCCACTCGATGAGCTTGACCCATTTAGGCATTTTGTATTCGAGGTAGCTTCGGAAATCCAAGAACCGAATAACGAAGTGGAAATAGCTGTCGAGCTTTGGTTCAGTACAGATGGCACGAACTGGAGAAAGTTGCCTCTGTTCATACAGGGACTGCCTGAAGGTGTTGTGATAATGTCATTGTTTGGAGCCGTCTACCAACTTGATAAGTACCTGCACGGTGATGCGGACTTCGAAATACCGTCTGATGTAATGCAGATGCTTGAAGAGGTTATGGACAACGTGCACGACACTTTGGTTATTTACATGTCTACAAGATGTCCAGTTTGTATACAGCAGATACCAACGGTTGTGCTCTACAGCTATTTGACGGGTTTGAACGTCATGGAAGGCAACAATGTGATAATCAAGTTCATTGATACTTCCAAGAAGGCATTAGTTGAAGCTGGCGAGTTGAAACTCAGTTCGGTGCCAACGTTTGTCATCAACGGCATGAAGGTGTCAGGTGGTCCACGCGGATTGCAGAACATAGCTGAGTTCGTTTTAGGCAGAGACCCAGACGCTAAGCCTTTGGATTGGGTAGAGGAATATCAAGAGCCTGCGAGCGAACCAGTAGCTGAAACAACGGAAGAAACTCCACCTGAGGTAACAACACAAGAGTCAGAACCGCCGATGGAAGAAAACAGCAGTGAGGAGGGACAAGCATGAGAAAACTGAAAAACTTCTTCAGGAAAGTTAAAGAGTTCTTCAGTAACATATTCAGAAAATAAGGTATGCACAAACAGCGTAAAGTCCGAGGGGTGTTCGTAGTACGCATGAGCCTGGGATTGGACAAGAACTGGTTCGCCCATGCTCTCTCTTTGACACCAGCACAGTATGCACGTTACGAAGCTGGTAAGCTTGAACTGAATCCAGAAACTAAAACGCTCAAGCTTTCGTATATCGCCTCGCTTCTGAATGTGCCATATCCATTCCTTGACAAAGTAATGAGCTATTCGGTTGCCAAACGGCTAATCGGTGGCTTCAGAAAGAGGCTGTACAATAAACTGATTGCTAACACAAAGCTTGTAGCATTCAGGACACGACTGTATATGCACGTAAAAAAGCTGAGCAGTTATCGAAGGCAATACCGCCAGTTCTTAAAACAAATATCCAAATACTTCAAAAAGGAGGGGAACGAACATGAGCTTGGAGAAGCTGAGAGTAACTGAGAACCACTATATTATCAAAGAGCTTCCACTTCCAACCAACTTTGAGATTACCTTTGAAGCAGATGACGGTCTGCGCTATGGTGAGGTCGTCTTAGTACCTCAGAACAAATTGGGACTCAAGGCTGGACAGAAGATATGGTACTTTCCAATCAGAAGAATACCATTCTACTACGACAAGGAAGTCTACGTTATTGTACCATTTGATGCTGTGATAGTAATCGAAGAGTGAGGTGATGGTGATGGCAGAACTCATTAAGCAACCAAATGTATACGATACATTGCTGAAAGTTGCAGATGAAGCACAGGCCATTATTGGAAGCACTTATGGACCTCGTGGAAGATATGTACTGCTCTGGAAAGGTAGCGAGCCTGTTGTAACCAACGACGGTGTAACGATTGCTCAGAACCTCTCGTTCCCCAATCCACCAGAAAATGCAGTTTTCAACGTTATCAAGCAGGCTTCTCTCAAAACTAACAATGAAGTTGGTGATGGAACAACGGCTGCTATTATTCTTGCTTCTGCGTTTATAAAGCAGGCTGTCAGTGAGGTCAAAAACGGTGCTAATCCCGTACTTCTTAAACGTGGTATGGAATGGATGCTCGAAAAGGTAGCGAACTTCATTGAAGAGCAGGCAATTCCTGTTGCAAGTCCAGACCAAATCTTCCAAGTTGCAACAATCTCTGCAAACGGTGATACTATTATCGGTGGGCTCGTTACCGAAGCTTATATGCAGATTGATGAGAACGGTATGATACTTCCAACACGCAGTGAGACGAACGAGGATTATGTTCAAAAAGTTGAAGGCTATTTCATCGACAGGTCATTTATTTCACCGTATCTTGCGAGAGGACCTGTAACAGAATACAACGATGTCTACGTCATGCTTGTCGACACTCGATTGTGGGGAATTAGGCCATATCTGTCGCTACTCGACAAAGCTATCGGTTCAGGCAATCCTCTGCTCATCATTGCAGAAGACATCGAAGGTGAGTTCCTGCAGACTCTACTTGCCAACAGAGTGCAGAGAAACTTACCACTTGCTGCTGTAAAGGCACCTGAGTACGGCGATAAGATGAAGCAGATACTTGAAGATATTGCGGTTATTACAGGCGGTACAGTGATAGGTATGTCTGTCAGACCAGAGGCTGCCAACCTTTCGCACCTCGGTCGTGCAAGTAAGGTCGTTATTGACGCTGAGCGTACTGTCATTGTTGGCGAAAATCCATCACAGAATAAATTGCGCAATAGAATAGAACAGCTCAAGGAACTGATAAAGAAGAACGACGAGTACAGAGACTTCTACGAAGAAAGGCTTGCTAAACTAACAGGTGGTATTGCTCTGCTGAAGGTAGCTGGCAGAACGGATGCGGAATACGAAGAAAGACGAATGCGTGTTGACGACGCTCTCAGTGCAGCCATAGCTGCAGCAGAAAGCGGAATTGTACCAGGCGGTGCAACAATATTCCTCAGAGCATACAAATACTTTAAAGACCAAGTTGAAACACTCGAAGGATTCGACAAACTCACAGACGACGAAAAGAAAGGTGCTCAGATACTCATCGAAAGTTTAAAAGAACCAATTGTCAAGCTTGCAGAGAATTCAGGTGTCAATCCAGAAGAGCTTATTACCAACCTCATGAGGATGGAATCACCGCAGGGATTTGATGCACTCAGGCTCAGGTACTGCAACCTTATTAAGGAAGGTATCATTGACCCAGTAAAAGTTCCAATTATCGCTTTGCAGTCGGCTGTTTCGGCAAGCGGATTGCTTATAACCACGTCAAGTATCTATGTAGAAGACACGCAGGTGAAAGGAGAGTTCACAGCAGGCTGAGGGCACGTGATGGGGGCGTCTAAGTTCACAGCCAAGGAGGTGTGAGTATGAACATTGAAAAGATGCTGATAAAGTACAACTACACGAAGGGCGACAAGCGAAAAATCGAGTTTATAGTGATACACGACACGGGAAATCCGGCGAGAGGTGCCAATGCGCTGATGCATTATCAGTACTTCAATGCAACTAATCGTAATGCAAGCGCACACTATTTTGTTGACGACAAGCGGATTATCCAGACAGTGGAAGATGTAGACATAGCATGGCACTGTGGCGATACGCAGACGCCCCCGCTCATTGCTGGTTCCAGACCGAAAAATGCCAACTCTATCGGCATTGAGATTTGTATCAACGAAGATGGTGACTATTTCAAAGCTCTGCAGAACACCATCGAGCTTACGAAGTTCCTAATGCAGAAGTACGGCATTCCACCTGAACGAGTGATAAGGCACTATGATGTCAGTGGAAAAATATGTCCTCAAAGCATGTCTGGTTTCAATGGGAAGAACTACACGTGGGTCGTGTGGAAATGGTTCAAAAACCAACTGACCAAGTAGGGAAGTGGTACCATGGACGCACTCACACGTCAACCACCCACCACTGAAGTGGCGGGCTTGTAAAAAGCCCTGGTTGACTACACAAAAAAAGCCCGGGGCTTGTGCCCCGGGTTTTTATTGTTGCACATAAAGTATCAAATCATCAAGCGCTTTTTTTATCTTTGGGTAGTATGTGTTGTAATCAAGGTTTCGCTTTTTCAGAGCATCGGTTATTGACATGTCTTTGTAGACAATATCCTCAACTATGCTTTTGACTGTATTACCGTACCTTGAGCCTACGGCAACCAGTCCCTCTTTGAGTTTGAGCGATTGATTTCCGAATGCCTCAATCCATCCTTCCTCGAGCGGTACGACCTGCCTGTGCATGAATGTCTTGAGCGTCTTGGTGTTCAGGTTCGTTAGGCTTCTGAGCTCTTCGATTGTCGGCTGGCGGTCAAGCTCCGTTTCTGACTGATTGTAGACTGTTTCAAATTTCGCATATTGATTCTTGTAGTTTTCAGGCAGTCTGACAGGATGCTGGTACTGATTGACAAAGCGGTACATCTGCTGCATGTACTTTTGTGCAAATGACTCAAAACTACCTTTGCCGATTTGATACGCATCGATTGCCTGCTTTAGGTAGACTTTCGCCTGCGTTTCAAGTACCTCAGGTGGCAGACCAGAAGCATAGTACTTAGCAACCGTTGAGCGTATCAGCGGTTCCATTTTTCGATATATCTGCTCGAGCAAATCTGTACGTGGACTGCGTTTGTACTGCTCGACGAGGTTTGTCACTTCGCTTGGCACAGTAATATGCCTCCTTATTTAACTTTCTTGAATAGCTTAGCGAAAAAGCCGGTAGTTTTATCATTAGTTGGTTTTGCGCCTTTGCTGAATTTTCTTAGCAGACGCCAAGTACCGAGCCCGCCTAATCCTGCTGCAATTCCAGCCTCAGTATAGTAGTTCTTGTCCTGCATTCTTTTAGTTCCAACGAGCGAGCTTTTTTGCGCCTTGAGTGCCTGCTTGGCAGCAAGTAGCTGGCTTCGCAGAATGGCAAGTTCCGGGTCGTAGCGCATAAGGTTGTCTTTAGTTAATCCCACAGGTCCAGATAGGTCGCTGTGAAGTTCTTTCATCTTCTGCTTAATAGCAGCCTTAAGCTGTTTCACTTGCTGCTCAGTTTCTGCAACTGGATTGTAACCGGTCTGCATAGCCACTTGTTTCGCTATTTCCTTAGCAACTACTGTGTCGTATAGTTTTTTTGTACCATAGGCACCTGCACCAATGAGCCCCAATTTCAGTGCGGTTCTTAATTTCATTGCTTACCACCTCCGAACGCTTCCGGCAATCTGTTTATCATCTTCGTAATCAGCCTCCGTATGAAAGTTATTTTCCTTATTTCGTCCTCGTCAACTATGTTTCTGAGAATAGAACGCTGAAGTGTTTCATAGTACCTCATCTGACGCTTCAATTTATTCATCAGTTTCAGCTTTTTCATGCTCATCGGCATTTTACTTACAGTAGTGTATAGCCTTGCCAACTCATAGTACTTCTTCCTAAGGTCATCTAGTTTGCCTGGCTTTCCGGTTGAAGACTGCACGATTATTTCTTTGCCTTTCAGCTCGTCCAATTTCTTCTGCAGTTTGTCCTTTATTATGTGCCGTTCGATTGTTTTTGCACCGTGTACTACCAATGCCTTTCTTGCTGTTTCGAACACCTGTTTGGGCAGGTAGTTGGGTTCCATTTCTCCACACCTCCTGAGACTTTTTCCAAAAAATCATACAACATCGGCTGTAGTTTGTTGAATGAACAGATGCCGACACGAAAAACTAAGCGGTGCTAAAATTGTTTTAGCATAACCAAAGGAGGGTAATTTATGAAGAAGCACAAGCTGAAGCCGAAAGAAAGTATCATACTGTATACGTTCAGTATTGTTTGGTTCCTTTGGAATAGGCTCGACAGCCTGAAGGTGAAATACATACTCAATCGCCTGTCGATTGATGTCAAAAACGAAGAAATAGGACAGACCATCGGCGAGTGCATTGCAACACAACGGTTCATACCAGATTTCGGAATCCTCAAGTTCAACAGAAATTTTTTGTATGATTTCATTAAAATACCAGTTGCAATAAAGCTGAAGATACAGCAGTTGGCAGAGGAAGTCTACATGAAGGAGGGGGATGTGCAGTGCCAATTTATAAATATCAATGCCCCAATTGCGGTACAACGGTCGAAGAACTTAGGTCAATCGCCGATAGAGATAAGGAGATACTTTGTCCTCAGTGCTCAACTAACATGAAGCGCCAATTCAGCGCAAGCTTTGGTGTTGAATTCGTCACTGTCACTGGTCTGGCTAAGTTCTCTAGCCCATTGCTGAACAAAACGGTGTACTATGAAAAGCATGATAACTGGGTTCCGCCTAAGGAATACTTGGAAAAGAAAACAAGAGGACTTAAAATACTGTAAGGAGGTCGAAGCGCTTGGTTCAGAACGAGTACATCGTGGACGTAGAGAAAGGCAGAGTTCACTATCAGAACAGAACGTACGGACTGAGGGAATTTTTCGAGATGGTGGATGACAAGCGGGAGTTCATAAGGCGAATAGTTCAAGAGCTGAGGCTGTGGGGATTCAACGGATATACTATCTATGATTGGATTAGGAAAAATGTTGGTTTGGAATATGAGATGATACAAAAACTGTCGTGAACCCCCTTTTTAATAGACCGGTGGCATTCTCGGCGGGCACAACGCTCGCCGTTTTTCGTTCAACAAGTTCGAAAGTTTTAAGTATCATAGAAGTAGGAAACAATTGCTCGACATCGGCAACATGCTCGTCAATTTCTGAACAAGCTCGACAGGGAGGTAGATGGTATATGGACATGACGAAACTCAGAGAACTCGTGGTAAACGGCTATGCGACGTTCGATATTGAACTTGGCGGTAGGAAAGTAAAGTTCAGAACACTTACAACAAAAGAAACGATAGTTGCAACAATACTCAAGGAGCTCATGGTTACACGCAGGCTCATGACGAATGAGCTGTTCATGTCGCTCGATTCACTTATTAAGCTCGCACTCGGTGTTATTTCTATTGATGGTCAAGCTATTGAGCCTGAGATACCGCAGGAAGAGTTCAACAAACTCTTTGTCAGTTCGCTGGGACTGAGCCCATCTTCACAGGCAGAATTTGAAAAAGAAATTATTGCATTCTATGAAAAATACCTGCTCCCACGACTTGAGGTTCTGCTTGCGTTCCCGGTTACGTTGCTTGATGAAATAATCCTTGAGATAAACAACAAGCTTGATGAACTGAAGAATCTGCTCAGGAGTGGTGAGGCTGAAAAAAATTGATAGCCGACCCGTGGGTGCGGGGGTACATTCGAGCAATGCTCGCAAACAAAGAAGACGTGTACCTGAGCAATCCATGGGTCGCAACAGCGATAATGGGTCTGGAAATGCGTGAAGAAGCTCTGCGTGTTAAAGAGCTTACGCTGTTAGTTCTTGCGATGTACCAGGCAGACAAAAATGCAACACAGAAAGCGTTTGATGAGTACTTGGATGTACTTATTCCAAACAGGAAGGACATAGAAAAGCAACAGATGGAGGAGTTCCTGAAGAAGGCGCAGGAGTTCTTCAAACAAAATAACTAATGCCGGGTCAAAATAACTAATGCCGGGTGATGTTATGGAGCCGACAATACAAGGTACTACAAATTCGGTAGCGGAACTGAATGCACAGATACAGCAGAGGCAACTGACAAACTCAACGCTTGCTGCTCTCAACACGCTGAATGACAACATCTCAAGGCTTTCGAGTTCGCTGGCGATGGTTACAGCTCCTGTAACACGTCCCATGCCGATACAAGGCGGTATGGGACTGAACTTGTATACACCGCAGGACCAGTTCTGGCGCGCTCGCACTGTCGGACTGCCTGGTTTTATTCAAAAAATGACCAACTTCTATATTCCAATGGACTACTTAACGCCAACTGAATCGATGTACAGGGTTCAGACAATTTCTGCCTACAGCAACCTGTTCCCGATGGCTATGGATTTGCTGGGAACAATGGTAGGAACTGCTTTAGGCGGTCCTATAGGCGGGCTAATTGGTGGAACGCTTGCTGCTACACTTACGCCACAGCCACTTCAGAGGCTCTACAGCCGTTTAGGTGCACCTATGTCAATGATTTACAGGCATCCAGAGATGGTTGGACACAAAGGTGCAACACTGACTGAACTTGTCCAGACTGAACAGGCTATTGCAGAACTTGCCGGACCGCTATGGGGGATAAACAGGCGCAGAGTGGAGGAAATCACCAGACAGCTAGCTGGCACGTCGCTACTGCGTGACGTTACAACGGTTGATGAATACAAAACAAAGATGGAAAAACTCCTCAAGAACCTACGTACTGTCACAGGTACATTGAGAACAACCTACGAAGACGCAATCAGGTTCATGGACAGCCTGAGGCGTATGGGAATTAGAGAACCTGGGCAGTACTTGGTTAACATGTCGTATCAGTGGAGGCAGATAGGTGCTGAACTCGGCATCAACCAGACAGCGTATGCTCAGAATGTTGTTGCGAATGCCGTTAATTTGCAAGGCCTTGGTTATGGTGCAGAAGGTGCAATGGCGATAAGCAATCTGCCTGGCTTTATTTTGACGGCTATCAGGCGCATAAATCCCGAATTTTATAGGCAGGAAGTTGAACCGAGGACAGAAGAGACGCTCAACACACTCCAAGAGATGATTAATCAGCTGTTGGCAAATCCGAACCAGCAGACAGCACTGCTGGGGCTCACGGCTATTCGTGAAGAAGGTGACAGGCGAGTTGCTACGCTTGATGAAGAAGCTCTGCGTGAGTTCATGGCAGGCAGGCTCACGTTCACGGATTTGATGCAACGAGGTATAGAGAACCGAACAAGGTACGGCATATTCTCACCGCAGGAAGCCGCTGGAATAATCGAGCAGGCATTCAGGGAGAACACCGGAGCTTTAGCAGCAACTCTCATGCAGAGCATAATGACAACTCCAGAATTTCAGGCATACCGTGCAGTCAGACCTGAGACACTCAGCACTGAGGAAGTCTTGCAGTCTTACTTGATGGAACGGTTTGGTCTTGGTAGAGGCATGAGCAACATCATGGCACAGATGATAACAACTGGTGCAATGGCAGGTCCTGACCAATTTGAAGCAAACCAGCGCAGAATCACCAAACTTGCACAGTATGAGCAACTCTCAGATGAGCAGATAGTGGGTAGGCTCGATAGGTGGAGTCAATTTTGGTCTGGACTTGCAAGACCATTTGTAAGCATGTGGCATGGTATTCAGCGAGCGTATACGGAAGCAGTTGAGCGTCCTATCCGTGAACGCCAAATCATGCAACGCACTTATTGGGAACAGCTCCAGCGTGAAGAAACTGCCGTCGTCGGTGCAGCACGGCAGGGCAGTGTACAGGATATTGCTGCACTTGTCCAGAACGCCTTTGTCGGTGCTAAAAGAGTTGATGCAAGTACACTTCAGAAGAATATCGATACGCTCACGAAGGTATGGGCTGTCAATCCTATATATCAACTGCTCAGACCTGAGCAGATAAGAGAAGTATTCGGCAGATGGGAAGCGATGGGAACCGAAGAACTGACAGCACAGGATATTGCAAATGCGTTCAACATGGCGCTTGGACGCTCGCTGATTGCAACTGACAGGAACAGGTTTGAGCGCTTCCTCAACCAAGTAGAACGAACGATTGCGAAAGAGGGGCAGGTAATCATAGGTGGCAGGGCATTCAGTGCAGACGAATGGCGCAGGCTCAATGAGGAAACCAGAAGGCAGTTGCTCGAGGTTTTTGCCGGTGAACAGGCAGCTAAGTCGCAAGTCTCACCAGAAGTAGCCTATCAGACGCTCAGCGAACTGCCTGAATTCAGACAACTCACACCAGCAGGTCAGAAAGAAGCGCTCAGAGACTACATGCTTGAAGGTGCACCGAAAGATTTCACCACGTGGTTTACCGATTGGCTTAAAAAACGCGGTGGACTTACAGAAGCAACTGTCAGGGTGCCAGAAGACATTCAGAAAACTGTTGAACAGTCCCTCAAAATTTTACAGAACCGAATCGAACAAGGTGAAATCACACCTGAACAGGGGCAACAACTTATCGAAAATATACGTAGCATGTTGGAAGCTGGACAGTTTACTCAGCTTTTCAATACACTGCTGTACAACCAACTGTTGCCTCAGCAGGTTGCACGTCCGGCAGAACTGCAGAATTTACTTAATAGAGCGGTTAACACCATTCAAACTCAGCAGAAGCAGGGCAAATTGGATGAAAAGCCTGCAAGCACACTCACTGAACAGCTCACAGAAGCCTTCGAACTTGGAGATTACCAGCGGTTCTTCGATTTGCTGAAGCAGACAGGTATTGAAACACCGCAGGAAATTGTCCAGTCAAGAGTGCAGGTAGCTCGAAGTGAGCTCGAACGCAGGCTCAAAGCTGGTGCAATTACACAGCAGGAGTTCGAAAATGTAAACAAAGAGCTTCAGCAAGCAGTCGGTAAAGGCGAATATGCTCGTGCATACGAACTGATGGCTAAATACGGACTGCTCGAACTTCCAGCAGATGCTGAAATGCAGGCTGTACAGGAGCGGTTCATACAGACTGAGCAGAACGTAGAATTCACTGCGTCGACGGCATTTACCGAGGTTCAGAGCTTCTTAACCGCACAAGCACCAAATAGAGCAGCTCAGCTTACAGACCTGTTCGACATGCTGATGAGTGAAAATGCCGACCAGCAGACAATAGCCAAAATGTTGCAGGCGCAGTTCGACCTCAGCCCAGAAAAAGCAACGGAATATGCCAGATACTTTACATCTCTCTCAAGAGAGCAGCTCGGCTATCTGTACGAGCGCCAATTACTCCCACAACTCAAACAGTCAGCCTTCGGCGAAATTAATGAGCTCAGAAGGATTCCTCTAGTAGCAGTGCCTGAACGTGGAGCTATACTGGTAGGAAAGATGTATACCTTGCCTATAGAAGAGTTTGCAGGAACAGACTTATCAAGACTGACACCACAGCAGGTGAGAGAGCAGGTAGCAAGAACACTAACAACACCACGGATAGCACGCTGGAGAGAACAGCTAACTCAGCGGTTCGGTGCAGACTTTGTCCAAATGTACGAACCTGTAGCGAGGGCAACAAGACAGGCTCTCATCTCCGAACAGTATGAGCCTGTTACCGTTCAGGTAGGCAATAGACAAGTAACGTTCACTCCTGCTGACCTGCAGACTGAACGACTGCGCCAGTGGGTTGAGGAAATCTCAAGACCAGTTGCACCAGGCAAAACTGATATTTACGATGTAATCCTGAGAGACTTAGGTCTTGGAGGTAGGGAAGAAGCTGAACGGCGTGGCTTTACAAAAGAAATGTTCGTTGAATACGTCACTCGAGGGCAGATAATGAACCTGCTTGCAGGCAGACCGGTCGATTTGTTCGACAGTAACGGCAGAATCAATGTTCAAAGAGTTTACGATACTGTGCAGAAAGTCATCGAACTAGCCGGTCAGGCAGGTATGACTGAATATATTGCAAAACTGGAGGACATAAACAAGAATGCTACAAGAATCGAATCTGCAACATCACCATTTGGATTAGACCAGAAATCAGCTAGAAGTTTAGCTGAGCGACTTTGGGGTACAAGGGTCGGTTTCTTCGGCAGAAACGACTTCGAACGGGCTCGAAGAGCTGTAATGGCAGACAGCCTGAACATAGCCGAACTCGAAGGTGGCGTGTGGACTGAAGGTAGCAGAAGAGAGCTCGCAAGAGGTGCGCTTGTCGGTGTAATGTCGTGGGCAGCAGTCGACCCTGCTGAAGCAGTCAATAGGCTCAGACAGTTGCTGGGTACAAGCTACGGACAGTACATCAGGCAAGAGCTCGGCGAACTCGCACAACGCCACAATTTGAGAGATATATTTACACCAACAGGCGATATTAATTGGACAGTACTGTCACAGTACATGCGCAGGTTCGGAACGCAAATTTCAGAATACATGCAGTTAAGCGGTGGCAGTCCAAATATAGACTTCAGCAGAATGAACCTTAATCTTACACCTGAAGAGATTAGAAGGCAGACTGAACTGGCAACTGAACTGCAACAAGCACAGCAGAACATCCGAGTTACGCTCGACAGCAGTTCGTTCGACAAAGCTGCAAATAGCTTCATAAGTTCACTTGAAAGTAGATTCAATTCATTCCTTACAAGACTTGAAAATATACTCAGGTAATCTTTAGGAGGCGATGCGGTGTGAATACCATCGAATTTGAAACTGAATTAAACAAATACCTTGCTTCAGGACTCATAACCAAAGAAGATGCCATCCTTCTTACAAGCCTGTATTCCAAAATCTATCAGCAGGTTATTCAACCACTTGAGCAGAGCATAAAGAACGTATGGGAAGCAGAGCCGATAGCGGATGCAAGCGTAATCAAATTCCTCGGCTCTCTGCTTTCAATAACTCCCAATCAGCGACTGCACTATATAACCGGGCAAGGCTATATCTACCGCAACAGCTCAAATACGGCAGTACTGTACGAACCTTACCTCATCCGTCAGGGATATTTCACTGTCGACGACGTCGTCTTCAAAGTCGCACCGTTCCAGATTCCCTATACCACAACCGATAGAATTAACGTGAGTTTTTCAAGTAAGCTAGAAGCCTTACCGTCGCCATCAAGCTTCAGCACGGTGGAGTATAATATATTATCAGAGAGCGCAGAAGAACTTGAATACCTCCAGCAATACCCAGTTGTTATTAAGGCAACATCTTTTGACAGCCATGAAGTCGAACTGACAGCAACTACGTTCATGAAACTGCTTACCGAAGCGATAAAAAATAACCGCATCCTGACTGCCGAGGAGCTTAAAACCGTACTTGAGCATAAATTGGGGATTATAGCCTATTTTAACGCATGATTCTGATGAGGTGGTACTGTGGCTCAGTTGTTCGTAATGCGTTCGAATCTTACGGCATACATGAAAAATGCAATTGGTTCCACCGTTGCTGACCCGTATAGATATGCAAACCTTCAAGTCAAAGGAAACCTTCTTGAAGGCACTGTTGACAGCACAAAAAAAGCTGTCATCTGCGACTATACAACATTCGAACAGTGGGTAAATAAAGCCAAGACAGAAGTGTACAATCAAGTAATGGAGGATGCTAAGAAAAAAACAGCAAGTACCGCAAGCAACATTACTACTTATATTAAGACCGAATGGCGTAAGGTATATGAAGAGTGCCTCAGATATTTTGCGGTCGAAGATTCCGTGCAGAACCATGTAAAGCAACTTCGTGAACTGAGCAACAATATTCTTAAAAAACAAGTCAATGCTGTTTTTGTTTCGATAGATACTCCGGTTTATTTTCTTGCTGATGTTCCACTTCATGACAGCGTAGCTTATTTGAGCAACGTTACGAAAGCAATCGAGTATTTTAGTGAATATTTCTACAAAACCCTGATATATGTTCACACACCGCCGAACGGTTATACTATGTATACACCACTTGCTGAACATCTGAGAGCAAAACTCGGTTTGCCACAGACTAAGTATGGCGGAACGCTGATAAGACCAGAAGTGTGGACTACATTCGGCAATCTGATTAATATCGTAGGTGGCAAGGATGATGTCTTTCTTAAAAAAATAGCCGACACGTCGGAATATTGTGCTTCACTGCCACATTCTGGATTGGTTACCATGCTTTATTCGGATGACAGTTATAAGTCAATCCCAGCCAGTCCAAGACCAGAAGACCTCAAAGATAAGAAGAACACTAGTGACTTTCAATTTCTGACCAATGGTTTCAAGCACGAAACACTCGTTTCGTACTTCTCAAGGGTAGAGCTCAGCAAACCGATACCGGGTATCAGCTTTACAAAAGACGGAGATTCTGTCTACGCAGATGAGGAAGTCGGTGCTTCATCGTCAAACCTGCCTTTGCGCTTTCAAATACTCAAGATTATGTTCTACTACTTCTTCCACTACAATCTACTGCGTTTAGCTACGACTGGCGAAGCTAGTAAAGTTATGGGATTTCTGAAAAAAATCAAGAATAAACCCGTGATTACATTAGACTTTTCTAAATCAGACTCTGGCTTCGACGAACTGACGCTTACAATACCGGCTGACAAGACTATATCAGATGACTTATCGACAGGGACCAGCGTACTCAGGCGTACGTTGGGCTTTGCACACCGAGCAATGAATTACGTGATTGCTAACATATTAAGCGCAAGATTTAGCAAGGAATTCGACTATTTCAAGAACAGTCCCTACTATTTAGCGTCTATTCTTTTGGGCGTTGAACCTATCAGCTTTCTGGATTTAAGCTTGCCTGCGCAGAAGAATGCGGTTGATAAAACTGAAAATCCTTTTTACCTAAAAATCGACGGCAAACTCTATCCAATGTTTTACTTGTTGCCTAAACCCATACTGAGCGGCGTTTACTACGAAACAACTAGATTAATGACCGGAATTGTTTCAATTGTTCCAGAACAGGACAAAAACAAAAACAATCTGATAATTAGGCTGCGCCTAACAAGAAAAGGAATGCTTTTTGGACCTATTTTCAGTCCAAAAGAAGTGCCCTACAAGGCTTGGGAGCGTGTACTTTCATCCTTCCTGCTTGGCGAACAGATACTTGTTTCAAACGAAGCACCAGCCAATCTCAAATGGAACGATGTGAACAATACAGCAATACTTACAACAAATGTTACTGCTCTCCGAAACTATATGAAATCGGTAATAGAGCAGGTGCTTACGTTAGTTTCAAGCAGGCCGTCAGCTGGACTTAACGGTATACGCTTCGACAAAGAAAGGATTACCAGTGCGCTACTCGGTAAGCAAAAAACGAGTAATTTCATAGCTAATGCTGATGATGAAGAGGAACTGAAAGCTGTTCTTTTCCACCAGGCATACTTTGATGACATGAAAAGTTACGTCATTTTTTTCGATGATAAGAAATTACAAAATGACGCCAAGCCAATATTCGTACTCAGAAGCTTGATACCTGAACTGCGTGATGCGAGTCTTGATACGGTAGTTTCAGTTCGTCCTTATGGTTTTCTATTGTCTTTTTCTCGGTATTTGTATAAAAACCCTACTGACGTAAGCGTAAGTGTGTTTGATACTGTCGGCTTTATATATTTCCAGCCCGAGTGGATTAGGAATCTCATTATCAGTCCTAAAACTGTCTGCAACAACTTGTGGACTGTGGTTAATACGGTTTTTGGTGACCTTGCAAAAGGACCAAATGTTGACGAAAAGTGGTTAGAAGAAACGCAGAAGAAGGTAGATGAAGCAATTGCCGAAACGGTATCTGATGTTCAGACCCAGCCACAGCCAACGTATGAAGACGCCACTGAAGGCAAGCACTTACCACCTTCACCGCCACCATCACAACAGCCGCCGATAGCGGAACAACAGGTAAAAGCTCTTGATTTGCTTACGCAGGCTCAAAAACGTACAGAAGTCAGTAAAATGTCAAGTAACAGGAAGGGGATAAATATAAACATCACAGGTGGAAAAATCTGAGGAGGTGAACGTAGTGAAGGAGTACATTGTAGCCATTGACCCAGGCACACTAAAGATAGGAGTTGCTATTCTCGAGTATGGAACCAGGAAATACGTTATAAGCAAGCAGTTCTATGTCGAAAGCAAAGATGACGACTGGCTGACACGTAGTTTTGAACTCGTAGCAAACGCTATAGAATTCATCAAAACATATCTGCCTGGTAAACTAAAAGCTGTTGCGATTGAAGACCAGTACGTTAAAGAAAACAAATCCACAACTATCAAGCTGGCAAGGATGAGCGGAATCTTCCTTGGAATGCTCAGGGCAACTTATCCTGACTTTGAGGTTATACTCGTACAGCCAAGAAAAGTCAGCAAATTAACAGGAATCAACGAAAATAATTACCAAGTACTCGGTAAGTCATACCATCATGCAATTGTGCAGTATGTCAGAAAAGTGCTGAATATTCCGCTTGATGAAAAGCATGAGGATGAAGCTTTTGCAATTCTAATCGGCATGGCTGCGTAAGGGGAGGTAATTGCAATGCTACTTGTTGCACCAGTTGGCGGTTCGTATAAACTCGCACGGTTCGAAAAGGTTCCGATTGATTTGCCTGTAAGTTCTACGGAATATACACTTAAACATAACTGGCAGGGGCTTGTAAAGGGCTGCTACTGGATGAATCCAAACAATGGTAGCCTTGTAGAGCTCATTTATGAGCAGGATTACATGATAACCAACAACACACTCACGATTTTTCCGTCTGCTCTGACTAAAATAAATGGTGGTGGATATATACTGCTCATGGAGGAGTATGTCACCAAGCTTAGTTTTCCCGACTTAAGTAAAGGTCCGTTCGTAACGTATTACTTCATAAAGCCTGAGGAAAAGGTATTATATAACGTAAAAGTGGCAGTTGTGGTGGATGAAGCGGTAAAAAACTATATTGAAGCGAAAATTTTGATAATAAATCCCGAAACTGGCGATGAAACGGAGGCTTCAGAGCTTGTTATTCCCGTTTTTGAGCCTCAAAAACCTGAATTTTTCGGGCTTATTGTGTCAAAAAAGGCTGAAAAAATGCCGTTTGGAGCATATATCGGTGCTTATTTGGATATAACTTTTGAAGTTGGTAGCTGATAGGAGGGGATAGGATGGAGCAGAATGCCAGTTTTTCACTTGGAACAGCCAAAATTTTGAATGTTCAACAACAAAATTACAACCTTGAACCGTCCAAAATCAGCCAGTTACAACACCAAAACGCTGATTTTTCACTGAAAAGTGCTAATTTAACGCTCCAGAAAATCCAGAATTTACAAGTAAGTCTTACAAAAGACGATGCATATGTTGCAAAACTGCGCTTTGCCAAGCGAATCCGCAACGTTTTGCAGGATTACGCTCACAAAAACCGCTTCTACGGAACCGAACAGGTCAGCGATGAGTTCATTTTTGAGGCTATTGATGTCATAATCGACCGATTCAACCGCATTCCGCCTAATGTCGGACAGTTCAACATCCTCAATTTCCCCAGTTTAGACCTGCTTGAAATGGGGGTTTTAGCAAGAATTTTTGAAGCACTGGCGCTTTTGGAAGCAAGAAATGCCTATCCAGTGCAGGCTGGTGAGGTTCAAATCCAAAATGACAAAACCGACAGGTATATGCAACTTGCACAGTACTATTCTCAGCTGTTTGATGTTAATGCAGGCAAGTGGAAGACGTACTTGAACGTGCAGATGGGTTATCAGAACTGGTGGTCCTTCTAAAAAAGGGGGATGAAATAAACCATGAGGCTCCAATATGGACTGAACACCTTTGTTTACAGACAGTACGAATGGAAGGATTTTTCTTCATACATCACGAATATTGAAATGTATCCATCTTTCAACTCGCAGATGGTGAAGTGGACATTTGTCAAGGCTTTAGAGCCTGGCAAAAAGCTGTTTGTAAGGCGCTATCAGGACAGCTTCGACACGCAGTACATTGATGAGTTCGATACAGAAGGACTGCCTTACGTAAAAATGCCGTACCTTCATGCCAATTTGGAGACTAACTACATCTACATCCGCTTTGTCTTCCAAACTGACAACCACACAGGCTTTATTTCGCCTGCAATGCCTCTATTACAGCACCAAGATATTGGCTTCAAGTATGCAGTTCAGGAGTTCAAACGCATATACAGTAGTTATCTAGGCATAGATGTAATAATATTCAGTTCTATTTTTGCAGGAGAGCCCTGTCCGAAGTGCTACAATCCTCAGTTAAAAAAAGCCACCAATCCGACCTGTAAAGTATGCTTCGGTACAGGATATGTTGGTGGCTACTCAAAGCCCATTTTCGCACGAGTTTACTTGGCAATCCAGCCACAAACAACATTCACAGCCAATCCGAACACCCAACTCAATAGAGCTTGGATGTTCTACTTCCCAAGCGATTTGCCAGTTATCGCAGGCGATATAATCTACGTTGTTCAAAATGGCATGTTCTTAAAAGTTTCGGACGTTTCAGCCATCAGATGGGGCACAATCCCTATGCTTTACCGTGTCCAAGCTACGACAATTCCAAGACCAGATGGTTTGATTGAACAGTATGAAATTGATGTTAAGGCTTCGTATAAGCAGTTTTATTCAGACCTCAGTTGAATTTCACAAGTTGCTTAAATGCTGGGAATGTATAGACGCCTGAGGAATTGATGTGCTCAACCATCTTTGGGTCGCCTGTTACCGCTATGGTAACCTGGCATGTTGTCGGTTCAGATTTCGACACTATGAGCGAACTTTCTATTACTCGCCCTTCTACTCCCATCACAGTGACTTTATCGTACAGCTCAGGCTTAGTGTCGCACAGGTATGTAACTGTATAGGTAGCCATCTGCATGAGCGTCGTTCTTGCTTTGTTCCGACTTACATTTGCAGCAATACCCAGTCCTTTGGTTTGTAAATCCTTTTGTAAATCCTTTTTTCGAGTTGATTTGTCGCCTGAGTTCTGCTCGTATAAATAACTCTTGACGAGCCCTTCGAAATACGTAATTTCTTGGATGTCCAGTATCATCGGTTCTGGCACGGTTACGCCGTTTACATTGATTTTGGCTCTTTCACCTTGAGTGTCAGGAACAAAGAAGGTGACGCTTCCAGCTGATGTATTCCCAGAACCAGTTATTGCAGCTATTCCAATCTCAAGTGGGTAGTCTGTTGAATCACCGCTTGGATAAACAACAGTTACAAATGTATTGGGCAATGAGAAGTTGTAATTAGCGCCGATAGATAATATATCGCTCTCTCTGATAGAAATCGTCTGCCCAGCAGGTGGCAGTTGACCAGATGGAACGAGCACGAATAAATTTTCAGCGTTGCGGTAGATATCCAGTCCCGCAAGACCAGCGATTGTTTGAAGTAAGTCGCCTTTGGTCATTCTGAGCCCGCCACTGCGTATACCACTGATTGCTTCATATATTTTCAGCTGCAGTGCGTCTTTGTTGATATTACCACAGATACAGGTAGCGCTACTTGACAGCACATACTGAAAAGCTGTGTTAATGTCGCCCCTAGTTACAGCTTTCAGAATTTCAGACAGTTGTTTAAGCGTAGTGCCTGTTAACTGCGAAAGTACATAGTCCACATAGAGACTTGGGGACGGTAGAACGTCAGGTGTTAGCGGGTTGAACGGAAAGACAAGAGTTTTCCTCAGTTCCATTGACATGTTGTCGATAAAAGTAACACCCTGAGTAAATGAATGCGGTCCTCGATTGACAAATTTTGTGTATATCGTATATCCCGCATTCGGCGGAGCCATGTCGGCAATACCAGAACCAGGCGGGGCTTCGTAGGTTATAAAAAAGCCACTAATACTTGCTGTTTCTATTTTCATTTCGAATACCGCCATTACTTGCCACCTGCCTCTTTCTCACTCTTCAACAACGTCTCAAAATCGATGTCTTTATCCTGCACTAATTCAATTTTTATCGTACTTCTAAGGAAGTTGGCAAGTTCTGTTAGGTGGTCCTGCTTGTTTAAGCTCTCAAGCTTGCCCTTCAGCTCTTCGGATGCAAAATACAGCCTCATCAGTTCTCCAAGCGATACACTTGGACTATTCGAGCGAATTTCATACAGTAACCTCGCATATGTAAGTGCATTCGTTGCCTCGGTTATTCTAGTTAAATCAACCGGTGGCATTAAGCCGAGTTTGTACAGCAGTCCGATGTCCGGACGGTAGTATGCTGATATAATCAGGTCGTTGAATTTTTTAAAGTCTCCTGCCTTTACAAACCGCTCAAATTCTTCATTGTCTTCAATAAATTCCATATCGCAGAATAAACTTTTATACAGTTTTATCATGTCCCTATTTAGTGTCTGATAGCCAGAAACTTTGAATGTAGCCTCAATCTGACTGTCGTTGAAATCTAACAAGACCATGAGGTGTATGCCGACCTTGAATGTCAAGTTCGGCAGTATCGTGCGCTTCACTTTTTTGAATAACTCTTCATCAAAAGGCTCTACAGTCAAGCCCTTCGCCTGTTCAAACCACTTTTCGACTTGCGAGAGCTTGACTGCATCATTGAATATTCCAATCTTTTTGGCTTGCTGGAGTGCTTCTTTTTGTATTTCGAACTGGTTGAGCAGTATGCTAATGTACCTGCTACTTGGATGCATGTCATTCCTCCTTCATGCCCTGGTTCATTACTTCAGAAGTATTTACGTAGGATTTTATAAGGTTTATGAAGCTGTCCAAAGCTTCCATTAAGGGCATCAGCTTCTTATACTCAATTGCTATCTCACCAGACTGGGCATCTAAGAACAGGAGCATCAGTTCTTCGTAAAGCTGTTCTAAGTTCTCTATATTCATCGAGGGATACTGGTTCAACTTTTCAAGTACTGCAACAACAGGCTGAGCAACTTCTTCAGGTAAATCCTGCGCTACCTTTTCTATTCTGAGCTTTGCCTCTTTTAGCATCTTGGCAGTGACTTTCGGATGCTCTTGCGGGTGTTTTGCATACGCTATTATTTCTTTGTCGGCATTTGCTACGGCTTCCTTGCAGAACATTTCAGCCTGCAGTGGCGGAACCATCAAGTCTGCCATCTTTATGATTGCCTGCTCTTTAGTAAGCTTCAGCGGTGCAGAGTTTGGAAGCTTCATGAGGTAGTAGTTCGAATAGAACGCAAGTTTGAACAGTGGGGCGATTTCTTTTTTCTTCACAAATTCCGCACCTGCAGGAATAAAGAACGAAGCAGTCCCATTGTCGGATTTAGCACTTGAAATTTTCGTCAGGTCGGAACCTTCTTCATCGATGATGGCAAGCCCTTGCGTATTGCTCATCAGTCCTGCACATTTCAGAATGGTAATTCTCGGTGTAACAAGTGAAATTTCTTCGATTTTGACAGGCTCTGTTTCTGTATCCTTATACTTGAAGCTACCAATTGCACCGACCTGCATCGGAACACGTTCATATCCAACTTCTATCTGTTTGCCTTCATGTGTTTGATATGTGACAGAGGCTGTTTTGACAACTTCACCAGTCATTAGTAAGAGCGACTGTGCCTGCTCGCCTGTTTTCTCTATGAGCAGGTCTATATTTGGGTTGAACTCTACATTGGAATAAAACGTAGCTTTTCTCGGCAACCTTTTTATCGGCATGTCGTATAGCTCAAGGATTTCACTTATTTCGTTTTTTCTTACTTCGTACTCGGCTATTTTTTTCATTGGCCTCATCCTCCAACTTGCTGAATTTTACGCCTATTTTACTCAATGTTTCTGCATAACTGTCATCTACTACGAATACTACCTTCCCGCCAGCATTGTATCTTCCAATCGGAACGTTCATTGCTGTAAGCGTCTGCAGTACGTTCGGTGAAATTCCCTTAATTACAAGCATCTTCACTACCTCCCTGCCTCATAAATTAACACTTTCCAGAAATTATTTTTCGAGGGCACAACATGTGCGAGTTTAATCTTGTTCGCCTCGGGATTAATTAAGGCTATGCGCTCTGCATTCGCAAGCGGATTCTGATTTGCCATGCTCGGTTTATCTACTACCGAAACCTCAGGACCTAAACGTGGTATTTTTGAAGATGGTACGGCTGTACCTATATCTGCCATGTTCATTACATAGTTCTCGAAGTTCTCCTTCGTGATGAGTATAGGCTTCATATCTTCACCCGTATCTGACGGAATGAACATTATGCGTATCGGTAGCAGTTTGCTGTCTCTAATGAAGAACGGCACAATAATCGGTAGGCCATTGTAGTCGAAATTGATTACACCAGATACAACTTTATCATTCAGCGTAGTATCGTCTATTTTAACTTCTGCGTTGCTTGCTACAAAGAACGGATACTGCTTGTAGAACGTCTGTAGAATAGTTGCTGGCCACTCCATTTTGTTTGCTGATATTGGCACTTCGCTAAACATTTCAAGACACCTCCATTATCGTTTCAGCCTTATTCGGAATGCGTATGCTGAACTGACTGCTCCATCGGTTATTCTAACACAGTAAATTTCAGCTGTCGAATTTGGTTTAGTTTTGTTTACTGCAGAGATGTACAAATACTGCTCGGTACCAATTGTCACTGGTACTGCTGTCGGTACACTGCCCGTTTCATCTTCATCTTTTGATACTGATTTTACATCAAATACCATACTGTAAAGCTGACTGCCTTCTTTGTGCTTCACAAGCCTTGTAAGTGGTATGAAGAACTCTGTTCTGTCCTGCCATTTGTATTCATCGAGTATGAACTTTTGGAAATTCGGTGAATTTTCATCGCTGAATTCTGGCACATAGATGGCTTTAACTTTTATTGGCTGTGATTCAAGTGTATTTGCATGTTTCCATTTAAATTCCAAATCCTGCACTGTAGCACTTGTTGTGCTGGAAGCCTTAGCTATTGTTACTTGAGAATACCATGCTTGTCTTGTGGCATCATACTGTATACTTCCTGCACTAATAGTAAAACTTGCGGATGTCGGCAGGCTTAAACTCAAACTCAACAGCTTCAGCGGGTCTTCAGCATATATCTTAACCACATCAGATGTTTTGGTAGGACCAAGAATAACAACGTCTTTCGAAGCATAGACATTCGTAAATGCAGGTTTTATTACGTCTACCCTGACGGTCTCGTTGAGCGTCTTGTTCGTAGCACTCGTAATGTAGAACATAATCGTAGCATTTGTTCTATCTGATGGCAATACAGTCTTAAGAGCTATTCTGTTGTTTGTGGAATCATAGTAATAAGCAGAACCTGTTGCACTACTAACTTCAGTTATGGAGTTCACCTTTGTGATTGTTCCAACCGTTATCTTTGCTGTTATGTTCATGTCGCTTGGCTTATTGTAGACAGTTAATGGAATGTATGTAAGCTTGTTATCAGATATAAGCCAGTGTTTGTGTGATGTCACTTTCGATACGTTCTTTGCTATCGAAGGAACTGTTGGTGACGGCAGTGTCGGCTCGTTTTTCACTGCTATTATTACAAGTAAGTCGTAGACTATTGTACTGTTTTCCACACCCCAGTAATTCAGACCTGCCACACCTATACCGAATTTGTAATCGTTGACTTTCCACCATCCTACATATAATGGTGCCTGCACTGGCACGTCACTCTTAGCTGATGACTGCCTTACACTTGCAATTACTCCTAATACATCGCTGATGAACGGCTGTGGAAATTTATATTCAGTGGAGTGGTAACTTCCTGCAGTAACTGAACCGCTGATTTTTATCGCAATTGCCTGGTCGTATGTTGACGGACTATCTAGCGTTAGATTTCTGAGCATTGCTGTCGGTTTCAAGCCTATGTCTGCAAACGGAGATTGCATCAGGTCGTACTGCCCTGAGCCTACATCCAACGTTGCAGTACTGTAATTCACAGTTGCAACCTGTACAGGGAACGATTTTGTAAACCAGTAAGGTTCATCTACTTTCTTGAAAATCTTTTCGCATTCTTCAAGTGTATAGTATTCGATATGCTCATGTGAAGCACCTGCAAAAGCCTGGTCAGTATATAAAGCCACTCGCTTGTTGGTCTCGTCAATTCCAACAAGATAATTAGCATCATCAACCGTGTCAGTTAGCTGGTAGTACTGTTCCGAATGCGTATGGTCAAGTCCTGCAAACGCTGTTGCAGGCTGGTTGTTTATAATGTCCGCACATACTGCCTTTTCGTCTGGTTTGAAATATAGTTCATCATGGTTGTGGTCTGCTAGAGCAAATTCTTCGGCAGGTATGCCACCCAGTTTTGTCGTAGCAACCTTAAGCGAGTCGTCTTTTATAACATACTCGTTATCGTGATTGTGATTTGCTAGTGCTAATTCACCTGCCGTTCTTGCAACGCCATCGGGCATTACTATGCTCTGTGCTTCCTCAACCGTGTCGGTCTTCTTGTAATACAATTCATCGTGATTATGCGTTGCTGTTGCAACATCGTCAACAGTTAGGTTGTTAATTCTGAGCGCATACTCAGAAGTATCGGTTTCGTCTGCTAAAATTGAGCTGGTTGCCATGCGGTTCAGTTTAACCGTAAGTATTGCATCGTGTATTCCGCTTATAAGCTCTGCCTTTTCCTCTAGTAATTTCAAGATGCCATTAAGCACAAAAAACAACTTTTCGCTAGTTGCCATTCGTCTTTTCCTCCCCAGGCAAGCTGTTCGTCTTCCGACAACAGCACCAAAAATTGTTATCATTTAAATTGTACACTAAACACCGCCGATTTGTTGTCAGATTGAACGAAAGGGGTCAGCAGTATGCAGAAAGTACAGAATAAATTCGTACCCGATAAGGAAGACTACCTGCTTCCAATAGCATACGTGCTTCGATATTTTCAATTGAATGTTGATGGCATGAATTTACCTACTCAGCTTGTGAGTGAATTCATTAACTTTGCAAGCGACAAAACAAAATTGCAGTTAACAGCAGGCAACCTACCTCAGCAACTAAGCAGTTATATTAGCAAGTATTTTGACAACGGCATTTTGCCGAGCAATTTAACTTTGAATGATACTTCGAGCATTATTACACATGCATGGACACTTTATTTGTCCATGCTTGCTGATGCTGAAAGGCAGGATATTGTGAATGACAACTTCCCCAATGCACTAGTTTATCAGATAGGTACTGAACCTATCAGAGATTTTGGTGTAGGACTTTTGAAGTTTGTTAGTTACAGCATAATCAGTGCACTCAACTACACAAGCCTTGACGATGTTCTTGAATTACTTATCAACCAGTATTCTGCTTATGGTCTCACTGAAGTGGTAGTTCTGCTGGAGCAACTAACGTTGTTCTACATTCTAACAAATCCTGAAAAAATTAAGAACCTGCTCAGCAATGAGAATTTCTCACATCCCTTTGTGAAAGCTAGTTTAATTACCAGCGCTATGTATACCGATGATGTGATAAGAATTGATAGTCTCAATGAAATATTAACGCAAAGACTTGCTGAGACTAGCGACAAACTTTTACAGACACAAGCAATAATTAACCAATTGCATTCACAGTATATTCAAGCTATTAGCGACACTACGAATCCAGTAGTTCAATCTGTCATTAATGCAGAAAGGCTCGGTACACCCAGCAAATACTTGACATCGACAGAAATTGCAGATGCTTCCCACGTACATGAGGAATACTTAACTGCAGATGATATTGCACCAAATGCCAAGTACCTAGTGCTGAACGGAGAGCGCTACTCTAAAGAAGATTTTGCACTTGCCAATCACAAACACGAACAGTATATTAAATACTCAGACTTGCAGAATGCAGATTTTCTGCTGAGAAACGGGCAACTCTACACTGCTGAAGACTTGGCAAAAGTTAACCATGCTCACAACTATGTACCTGCAAACGCTGAGGTTGAAAGTGCGTATGCTTATAAGTCAGAGGTTGAGCAGACATATCCGATAGTGCCTGCAGGACACATACATGACGGAACTTATTTAAATGCACTGCTACCTAAGAATTTCGTTGCAAGTTCTACCTATAAGTTAAGGGGCAAATGGGCAACAGATTTCGCACTTGCCAACCATACGCACGACAACTACGTTACGAGTTCAGATACCACTTTCGAACTTGCAACTGCCCCTGATGATGCAAGTAAAGGTGCAAAAGGTATAGTAATATATCAAGCTCAAAAAAGTGGTAGTAGCTATACGTTGGCTAATCCAAAAATAGGACATGTGCTGACTGGTACGCTCACGCTGTCAGGAAATCCAAAAACGATTTCGGTACCGAATGTTGTCTTTGCAACCTGTACGATAATTAATGCAGCTGATGATGGTAGCCTGCCGGATATTGTGTATGAAACTCAAGTCGAAGGCGAGGTTCAAAAAATTGTTGGCGTTACCTTTGTTCCTAAAACTAAAGGGAGTGTTTCGATTTATTATACAATATTCTATGAGCCTGAGCTCTAATCGACCTAAAATTGTGAGGAGTGAATATAATGCAAGTTATAACTAGAACTTTAAATACTGAAGTACAATCTGTTTTACATCAGCGGTATGAGGTAGGACTTAACCATGCAATAGTTGAACAATCAAGCGTCAGTTATGCACAGCATAAAAACACTAATATCAAGTCGTTAGTTGCTTTGCATCTGCAACGTGCAGTTAGGATTGAGCTCACTGCCAAATTTCTGAATACGAAAACAGAGAAAAGCCTAAAAGCAAGAGTAGCAAGAAGAGTAAAAAAAGAAAATATCAGTCTAAACAACCCAGCGATTTTATGGTTTGATTACAGAATAAAAAGTACATACGAAAAAATATCTGCGTTACTGTATGCTGTTCAAGTAAAGTTTAAAGATTTTCTAACAGGCTATCAAATTAATGCCAAAATCATAATAAGTTCACGCATAAAAGACGGCATTTCGCTTCAAAGTGCTCAGTTGAAACCTGTCTATTCTAAAAAGGTTTCGTTTGGAAGACCTATAGCACGCATTGAAAACATTGTCAGTTCTTCTAAGCGACTGCGTACAGGTGTTGACGTAAGTGTTGGAAGGAACTTCACCTTTGAAGACGTTCAAATAATGGCTCAGCACATCTCAGACGGCTTATTGAACAATTGGATATATATCAACATGCCGATGCTTAAGTGGGAAGTACTTAACGAAACGCAGGTAAGACAGAGCGGACCACTGCAGATTGTACGAAGATGGTTTAAAGAAGATGAAACATGGGTCACTACAGGTCTACGACCCAGCTTAAGGTGGGAAACAACATGACGGTAGTGCTTAAGGAAATTACAAGTGCTGTCACAACCGAACAAAATTTTACGCTAACAGAACCGCTTAGTGATAGTCAAGTTGTTCAGCTTATCAAGAATGCTGTAATACTGCCTACGGCTAATTTCGACACGAAATTTATCAGAATGTTTTTGCAAAATCCTCTGATTTTAGCTAACAATAGTTCATTCAACTATACAAAGGCATATCTTTTGCAACCAACAGATTTTATACTTACCGCTCTTAGTTCAGTGGCTGATGAAGAAGGCAGGGAACTAAGCTATATTGTTCTGCCACTCGCCGGTACACTGTTCACTGACAAAAATCAATTCTTGGTGCTTTTGTTTTCACAGCTCGAAGCACAAAATTGTATAGCTAAGGCCTATGGAATCGACTTATCTGTAATAAAAAATCTTCTGCCACGCAACTTCAGCAATGTTAAGTTCATCTACATGCCTTGAGAAGGAGGAAACAGCCAATGCCGAAAATTAAACTGAACGCTGTAAACTGTTCAATCAAATATGGTAGTAATACCGTCAGTTCAAATACGACACAAGAGATAGAACTTGTGCCTGGTGACGTACTAAAAGTCGAAGTTCAGGTGCCACTGGGCTATAGTTTCCGATACTGGCAGGACTCGAGAGGTTTCACGGTCTACGACTCGCCGTACTATCTGATTGCACTAACCGATGATGACGTTGAGGATTTTGAGGTCAGCGCTGTTGCATTATCGAACGCTCTGCACAGCCTTTATGTCTATATTCCCCCTTCAACTACTTTTTCAATTACGGCAGGACAGATTTCTGAAAGCTACATTAATAACGATAATCTGCCGTACATGAAGATATATCAAATTGCTAAAGGTACACCAGTAACAGTTGCATTCAGCAGACAGAACCACACATTCGTTGCTGTATCTATTAACAACTATTACTACTCAGTCCCATACGGTTCAACTGAGTATGATTTCGAAATGCCAGACACTGATGTAAACATTGCTCCCATATTCGATACAACTGCTGTGCCACTGACAGTAGAGTATGATGCTACTTTAGGAAGTATTGCTGGGCTTAACAAGATATACAAGCATGGGGATACCGTAGTACTGACAGCACATCCGACCGAAGTTGCTAACTTTGCAGGATGGTATGATACGAACAACATACGCATAAGCCAGGAAGCTACCTATTCATTCACTATCACACAACCGACAACGCTTAGAGCTATATTCACTCGCAAAGTGACGCAGGTAAAGTTCAGAGCCTATCGTTTGGACAACAGCTACCAAGAGCAGTCTCTAACTAAAGAGTACGGTTCTACCATTGTACTCGACCCGGAACAGCTAATCACCGGGTATATTTCGCAGACTGCAGGGGCTTATACAACAAAGTGGGTTGTGAAACGTAAAAATGGCATCAATAGTATTGAGCAAACGTACTACGGTTTTGCTAGCTTAGAACTGCCGTGCATTGACGAAGAATTACAAGTTGAATGCTACCTTGTGCTTACTTCACCACAGTTTGACATCGATGTGTATCCTGTCCCGGAAGCTGCCGATGTAGAATGTTCCCATGAACTCGGCACGAATAACATTCATGTAAATATAACTGCTAACAGCGAGTATATCGTCGAAAAGGTTGTAATTAATGGTCAAATCTATACACCCGAATTTGTCGATAATCAAGCCAGTATCACAGTACCTTCGCTCAGAACCAACAAAATAATAGTACTTGCACGCGAAATAGAACCGAAAACACCGACGGTCGAAATCTATCCGCTTTCATATAAGCTTACGCTCTATACGTGGAATCAGGGATTTTCTACAGTCAAGGAATATCCCAAAAAGCCACTGCTCGAACATTTGTACCAATCTTTGCTGTTCACTTCAATTTTTTCAGGTTTTATCGACTGGTCGAAATTCGGCTCTACGCAGATGTTTAGAAATTGCACACTACTGCCCCTACCATCTGATACGCTCGCAGTATTCGATGTTGCTGTAAATGGGCAGTCACTGAGGTACGGCATTGACTATATCACTTTTTCCTTTACGCCAGATAAGACCTATACACTTGAGCAGGAAGCGTTCATCGTGCTTTCACCTCAGATAGATGTTCCAGTCACTGCACTGCTTTTAACATGGCAGAACAGCGCATTTGTCAGTACAAATCTCAATCAGTTCATGCCAAGTCAACAAAATTGGGCTATCTCAATTAATACTGCATGGGTTACAAATAATTTTTCGAACTTAGCAACGAGCGACAGAATCAGAATAAATAAGTTGCTTGCTTCGGCTAGCAGTTCACAAGCAGAACAAATCACAGTATTGCTCAATGAGTTGAGAAAACTCAATATAAACCTGACGGCTGATAAAATTAAAGCTGTCGTAGTGAACCGAACTTTCCACCACGACAGCGTCAATGGAATAACAGGCATTGAAAACAAAAGGCTACAGATTTTCACAAGTTAATTGAGAACAAGAACGGACGGCAGACCTGCAGTCTGTAAAGTCACCTTGCCTTGAGATATTGTTACTTGGTTGACTATCTGATGTCCTTGCAAAGGTCTTATCATTCTCATCAAGTAAACGCTTTGCGGAGTTCCTGAGTATGTGTAACCTTTAACCCATGTTTCTGAAAAGCTTGCAGTTTCTTTCCATATTGAGTAATAGACGTACGTGTCTTTTAAATTGGTATAGGCCTGAGCTTTAATACTAAAGTTTGTTGCACCCGTTTGGCGCTCACCTATTACACCGCCAATTATTTTTGTGCTATCTGAAATAAGTTGCTGATTATCGGTTACTTCATAACCGTTGACTACCAGTCCCATATTTTTAGCAACAATCCATTCGCCAGCCAGTGCATTGACTTCATCGTCCACCGGAACAGAGATTGTATCCCATTTGACTCGTACCTTCATCACTTTGTCATTTGAAGAACCAATAAACATTGCCATAAACTTTCTTTCCAGTAATAATGGAAAGATTGTTGCAATCGCCGTATCTATGAAAAAGTTTCCCAAGTCATTGAAGGGTCTCCAACCCAAAATCCAAATCCAGCCTAAGGTGTCTATGAGCCATTTGCCTATTGTAATAAATGGGACTGTAACAGTTAGTATTGCAATATTTAGAAAGTCTATTAACTTATTGCCAATGTACTTCAACTGTATTAATTGTTGGAGCTCTTCATGTACAGACGGAATATAGCAACGCTTCACATATGCCCCTGCATTTATAATGCTACTGTCTAAAGTTTCTTGTGTTGCCATTTGAAACTGCAATATATCTTGGTAAAATCTAACATTGTTCACAGTTACAGTAACATCCGAATTGTCAAGCGGAATTACACGCCTTTTCAAGTACTTCTGGGCATTCGAAAACTGGTCAGAATCCATAAATACGAAGATGGTATCTATGGTGAACTGCTTTCCAAGGATATTGTATTTTTCATATAAATCAGCGTTGTCGCGATATAACAAATCCTGATATATACTGTATACACTCCAACCCATAAGTATATACTCTTTGATGGTTGTAGCAGTGACAGTGTAACTTCTTGCACTATAATTTGGAACAACTTTTGATGCCCCTATTTTTGCAGCAGCAATATCCGACTTAATAACGCTACGAGGTCTTAACTGGATATTAGTTCTAAAATCATTCCCTGTCGGTATGCTGTTAACTATAATCTTTAATGTTCTGGCATTTAAAGTGCTGTTATTCAAGCCTTTTGTCTTGAGTTTGAATTGACTGTTCAAATCGTGTTCACTATGTATGTGACTTTTTAGCGCAAATGTACTTGGTTGGGCACTCGAGTCCCCATTAAAAATACTGCTTGCCACTGTGCGCTCGCCTTTTAGAACATATTCTGCATGCTCGTGATGTTGCAAAGCAAAAAAACTTTCTGGTTTTATTTGCCGATTGTCCATTTCAAGATGTTGAACTTTTGAGGCGCTTATTATTTCAGATGTAATGTACACTTTAGGTAGATATTCAACATGTTGGTGGTTCAAACGTGCAAACACAAAACTAACTATTTGATTCAGGTAATTAGTGTTATCAGTCTCAACGTAATGTATACCATTGCTTGTATGTAGCTTTGCTTTTGGTACGTAGCCAGTGTGTGAATGGTTGCTCAATGCAAAAGAATTCAAGTTGCCTAATTTATGAGTTCGATTGACGACATCCGTCTTTTTTACATATTCAGCATGATGGTGAGTTGCTCTTATTGGTTGCCTATTGTTTCTAAATTTCGTGGCGTTCAAACTGTTTTGGACAGTTGTAGTTATGGCTTTGGCTATTTTTTTCATTGACAGTCCAAGCACTTTAATTCTGGCGATTAACTCACTAACCATCTCCACCACCTCAATCTTTAAGGTCTTCAAATGCTTTGTTGAGCGCTCCGAATATTTTGTTTTTCAAATAGTTAAGTAGTTTGTTTTTTTCAATTTCACCAAGACTTTTATGTGTAGCCTCTATCTGTTCTAAGATTTTGTCTTTGACTTCAGCACTTAATTCTTCTTCACTTATACCCAAAATGGTATTTTTCAATTGCTCAGCAACTTGTTTTGCGTCTGTTATACCTTCTAAGTTTATTTCTGGTGTTTGAGGCTGTATCTCAAATTGTTTCTGGGCTTCTATTACTGACAGCGGTATCGTAATCCGACCATATCCGAACGATGAAATTACCTTAACTTCATAGTATCCAGGTTCAGATGGTGCTGTAAATCTGAGTGTGTATATTTCACCAGCCACTTCATATGTTCCAAGTTCTAATGGTTCACCACTGCCGTAGATGGTAACACTGAGTGTTGTAGTAGCATAGTCTGGAAACTGAATTGGAAGTTCTACCTGTCCGTTAGGTATCGCTGTTAAGTACTGCACAGTTGCTCGCATAGATTTGTATAATGCACCAGAATAATAGCAAAGCCCCTCAGATAACCATTTAACAACTGTTTCAAATTCTACATCTACCCCTATAGCTACCACATTGCTATCCGCAGGTTTTACGCTCTCTGAGTATGGCATTGCACCGTAAACCCTATTTGTAACCGGATTTGCAAAAACTATCGTTTTAGGATTATCGCTAGCCTGAGCCATTAAAACCATACTTCACGCCTCCTTCTTATGCTTTGAATAACAAACAATATGCCATTCCACCAGTTCGTACAGTCAGTTGGTTATTTGAAGAAGTTATTCCTCCAACATTTACTAGCGAAGAAATGGGTACCTTATAATTTTCATCAGGCATTAAGTCGAAAAGCATTCTAATCATCGACTGTGCTACACTGAGATTGGTATTAATGCCTCTAACATATGTCTGAAAACTTGTAGCGTTATTGAATCGCCTTCCTGTTACCATTCCCAAGTAATTCGAAGCTTCGACAGGTAAATTTGTCGTATCTATCTGTTCGTATGTGGCAAAATAGCTGTAGTGCATCTTGTTAATCAAAATCCTAGCAAAAACGATGGGATTTGCTTCAACTTGGAAGAAGAGAAAGATAGTTCCGCCTGTTAGCGCTTTCTTCCTCAGTATTATTTCATGGAAACTCTCATTATTTGTAACATAGTAAGAAAGTGCATTGTAAAACCTTTTATAGAACCAAACCGTCTTATTGATAACCAGCTGTGTAGCCAGCATGTTGTCAGGTAGCCACCTGCGACCTGTGAGAAATGGTATTCTTACACTTATTTCTTTTTCCTCACCTGTATCATTAGGGTCGTCCGCACGTATTAATTTGAACGCAGGCTTGACTGCTCTCTCAATCCCCGAATTCCTACTCTTGTATATGCTTTCTATATTGTATTCATCGTGAATGTGCCCAAGTTTCGAAAGAGAAGCAGGACTGTACTGACCCGATAAGTCCTTTAGAGAACTAGCAAAATCTACTTTTTTAAACCTCAAAGCATACTGGCTGTGGTTGTGTTCCAGTAGCGAAGGCTGATTGCCTTCCGTTTCTAAACTTCGTGCTTTTGAAGTATATATGATTTCTGTATTGCTAATTTTCTGCTTCAGCATGTAATCTTTATGCTGGTGCTCATTAAGTGAAAGTGCGTAACTCATTAAGTTGTTAAGTGAACGTGAAATATCGGTTTTAATGTACGTTATGGGCATGCCTTTATAATCACCTGTAGCAACCACCGACTGCCCGTTGTTTCTCTGAGGCACCAGTTCGCTGTGCGTGTGGGTACTGAGAGCAAACGGCAACTCGGAATAACCAAGAGCCTTAGTCTTGGCAACAACAGTACCTTTTTTTATGTACATGTTGTCATGATTGTGCTGTTTCCATATTGGAATTATTCCACTAACGTTATTCGCTTTATTAACGATGTACACTCTCGTCTGGACATCAATCTGCAACATGCGCCTGAGCATGTTGATTAAGGGAAACAACCTGTCGATAATCTTCAACATCTCATTTCACCTCAGTTGCATAAAAACCCCTAATAGTCTTGTAAGTTCCACCAACAATATTTGATGTGCTCTCGGAGGTTATAATTCCATTTTCCTTGATAATTTTTTCCCAGTTAGTTTTACCGACCTTTATGCTATCCAAGCTGAAATTACTGCCCTTTAACGAACCGGCAAACGAATCTCCTTTGGGACTGTAGATACTTGCTTCGAACTCAATCGGCAGAGCACTGTAAACTACGACGACGTAGCCTATATTTGTAATGTGTTTTGTCGTTGCAATTGTAAGTGTAGCACTGTAATTTGCAAGGAACACCTGCTCGGCACCAACAGTTGCTTTGAGCGTAACCACTGGTGAACTGTCTGATGTGCTTAGTGATGTAGTTTCTATTTTGTTCGTAATTGGATAGCCCATACCACTGATTGTACCAAACAGCGAATTCATCTGTAGCGAAACGGAAACATTCTCAGGCACAAATGTTAAGTTACCAACGGTAAAGGGCGAATCAGCTTTGTAATTTTTCATTTTGTTGAGTATATCTATGCAGTCGCTTATGTCGGCAAGTGCTGAAAACTCAACAGTATCCCAACTTATTTGCGGATTGTACACTTTGATGTCTGTTAGAGTATAAACTGGCTTTACATATTTGTTCTTAGTAATCTGAAACTGCTGAAAGTAGACTGCCATCAACGACACCTCCTGTTTGTCTATTTTAACTCAACTCACAATCCAAGTCGATTTCCAACATTCTAAGTCAAAAATGCTAAAACTATTGTGTGCATGGGGAGGGATGATATGGAAATAGCCATACGACCAAGCTATTTTGTTGAGAAGATACTCAAAATCAATGGCAAGCCGTTCTCACTTGAAGGAAGAGATTACCTGCGTAAAATCTACGACGGTGCTTATAACTCATTCCTGCTGAAAGCAGGACGTCAGGTCGAAAAATCAACCACTCTGGCTGCTAGAATGATTGCTTATGCACTACTTATACCGCACTTCCAGCAATTGTACGTATCACCGTCAGCTGAACAGACACGCACTTTTTCATCACAAAAGCTACTTGAATTCATCAACTCAAGTGAGTTCATTCAGAAATACTACGTCAACAGCAGTGTTGCAAGGCGTGTCTATGAACGTTCTTTTACCAACGGTAGCAGAATAATGCTTGCTTATGCATTTCTAACAGCCGATAGAATAAGGGGTAAGAGCGCTGATGCTGTATACATCGACGAAATTCAGGACATACTCTACGACAACATCCCTGTTATTGAAGAAACAATGTCACACTCTAGCTATGGACACAGAGTCTATGCAGGGACGCCCAAACACCAGCAGACAACAATTGAATTTTTTTGGGACAGAAGTACACAAACTGAGTGGGTAATCAAGTGTGAGCACTGCAATAATTGGAACATAATAGATGAGCGGAACTTACAGCCTAAAGGATTAGTGTGCAACAAATGTGGAAGACTGATTAATCCAAAAAACGGGCTTTGGGTAGATATGGTCTCAGATGCATACATTAAAGCTATTAGATTACCACAAGTTATCGCACCGTGGATTTCCTGGGACAGTATATGGCGCAAGTACATGGAATATCCAAAGGCTAAATTCTATAACGAAGTCTTAGCTTTACCGTATTCTGATGCTGCTAACGTTTTAACTCGTGAAGATTTAATCAAAGCATCTGACAACTATCCACTGCTTGAAAAATACGACCCTGTTGTGCTTTACAACATGCCGACTTACATGGGAATTGACTGGTCAACTAGCACATCGGATACAGGTTCTTACACTGCAGTTGTCATAGGCACGTTCATAAATGGAAAGTTCAGAGTTGTTTATATGAAACGTTATCAAGGTTTGGAGAGAGAAATAACAATGGCAATGAAGGATATAATTCGTCTTGCTCGTGAGTTTCATGTTAAGCTCATTGGTGCAGACTGGGGAGTAGGTTCAGGCGGTGCGAACGCAACAATCAGAGAGACTCTTGGTAATGAAAGTAAGCTGTTCGAGATGTACTACTCAGCAAACCAAAAAGAAATAATCAAGTGGGACAACAAAGGAAACAAATTCATACTCAATAGGACTGAAACACTGACAAATACGTTCATGGCTATTAAGCGTGTAGAAACAACATTCCCAAGATATTCGGATTGGTCGCATCTTTCAGAGGATTTCCTGAACGTATTTGTCGATTACAACAAAAATAATGTGATGATGTACAATAAAGCACCAGGAAAGACAGATGACTTGCTACATGCACTGAATTTCTGCTACACAATAGCTTCAATTGATGTCGGCAAGCAAGCAATAACAAGAAGCTAAAGGAGGGCTAAGCAGTCAACTACCCACCGCTTATAGAAGCGGAGGCTTGTAAAAGCCTTAGTTGACTAGCCTCAGCCACCAGCGACAAGCTGACGGGGCTACGTTAGACAGGTCATGACACCCTTGGATGCTGCTCAAGCTCTGGGCTCTGTCGTACAGGTTTAAACAGTCCTGAGGGGTAGGGACAGTGGCCTGCACATAACAAGCCTGTCTAACATTGAGGATGAGCGCTTTACTCCTTCAAAGGAGGCTTACCGCATATGGTGTATATTATTTCAGTGGAGAAGGCGAAAACGTTAATGTTAGAAAGGAGGGAAGAGCGCATTCCTCTCCATCTTGAAGAAGATGGAGTCTCCTGCGCTCAGATATGATGAATAAAGAAACCTACTTAATGCTCGCAGACCATATCGCAAGGCAGTTTTTGGAAAATCCATCACTGGATTTAAATGAACTTGTTGCCCAGACAGCAAGAGAATATTCGATGAACTCAGGACAAAGGAACATCTTAATCAACGAGGTCAACCGTGCTGTATTTCAGAAGCTCTTTGAGACACATCCAGATAAAACTGTTGAATTCCCAATTGCAAAGCCAGAAATAGTAGACAAACTCCTTAAAGGTGAGCCAGTTGCGACTGAAAAGACAGCAAGCTTTATACAAGAAGAGGAAATAAACGAAGAAGACTACCTTTTAGATGATTTGTATAATCCATTCTTCGAAATGCTCGAGAAACAAGCTGCACCTAATTTAACTTACGAAATTGATGTCAGCAAAACGAAACACATACAATTCCAGAAAATAGCAAATGAGCTCATGCAGAAAAGCGAAGAAGTTCAGGCAAGCCTGATGAAATTAGCGACTGCCGAACAACAGCTCAGAGAAGTTCTTGCTGAACTCAAAAGTGTCGGTTTGAAAGAAAACGAACTTGTTGCAATTCTTAGACAGAACGATGTGCCTCAAGAAGCAATTGAATATGTTAGAAGAATCTACTCACAAGTTCAACCCAAACCAGTTGAACTGAAAAAGAAGGCAAGCCTGAAAGACGCATACGAAATAACTCAATTAGTCAAAAAAGCTTCTGAACAGGGGAATGCAACTGCACTCAATTCTGTTAAAAAGCGCATTGCCCAATATGATTTAAATTCCTTAGAACAGGCAATGCTGAAGCTGGGTTCAATGAATGAAATTTCAGGTACACAGTGGTACCGCCTAAAAAGTGAAGTTGCTAAACTGACTGGTCAATATTCACCTGAAAGTACAGCTGAACTGCTAAGTAAGGTTGCCGAACTTGCAGATGAATACATTGAAGCCGAAAAAACCTTTGGACAATTCTTTAAAATTGCTTCAGCACTTAAGAAATTCGTTAAGCAGAATCCAGATTTCGCAGAGTATGCTAATGTCTATTTTACAAAAACTGCAAAGATTTTCAAAAGGTCGATGCGTGAGATTTTAGCAAGAAAGGGGTGCTTGAAATGAGTGATTTTGAACTTCTTAAAAAAAGCTTCGAGCAAGAATTTGGAATGAACAAGGAAGCAGGACTAAATATCAAGCCTGATGATACTATGAAAACACTCAAGGCAGTATCAACCACTTTAGACATAATTTCCAGCGGGCTTGCCATCGCAGGTACGGTAGGAAAAATGGGGCAGAAACTTAAGAAAAAAGTACAGGTTTCTTCAATCAATACACCTGCTATTGCTAAACAGCTGACAATGAAACATCCCGACTGGTCTAAAGAAGAGGTAGAAAAGTACCTAAACCAGCTCAAAATCCACGTTCCAGAGATTCTTGCCGACATGGCTCTTGTAGAAGAAGTAGTTAGAAGAGCAATCCTTTATGGAGGTCTTGACCCTGCATATATAATGCAACTCAAACAAGTTGTACGAATAAGTTGAGGTGAAGTTCTATGATATTTAAAGAAATCTCAACAAGCGATTTTCAGCATTCCGATGTTGTACTGCTAAACGAAGGACGAATAGTAAAGACTGCAGCACTAATCGAGACTACAAGCGAGGCAAAAGAATATATCTCCAAACTACAACCTAACGACAAGTACTTCTACTGTCTTGTTGTTGCTCTTGGCGCTGGTGAATATTGGGGTCCAAATAGAAATGGGGATTACTTTCCTGAAGAGGAACTTAAAAAGGCATACAAGACGTTCGAGGACGCCCATGTTTTTAGACTGCATGAAAACAAAGACCCATCTAAAGCTTATGGGAAAGTTATAAAAGCATTTTGGAATGACAGGATGAAGAGAGCTGAGCTTGTTATCCAAGTTGAGCGACACAAAGCACAGGACATTCTTGAACGGTTATTAAATAATGAACCTGTTGATGTTTCCATGGGCTGTAAGGTCGAATACGACATATGCAGTATATGCGGTCACAAGTCTAAAACTCGAGCTGAATACTGCGACCACTTGAAGCACCATATGAACGAAATTTTGGAAGATGGACGCAGGGTTTACGCAATCAACCCAAATCCGAAATTTTTCGATATTTCGTTCGTTAGGCGAGGTGCCGACCCGACAGCTAAGGTGCTGTTGAAGGTTGCAGAAGATTCTGCTGTTGCACTGCCGAATGCAAGTATAAAAACTTCCGAGATAAGGAAAGAAGTGCCGGCAGAAGCGGTAACGCTACTCGACAATATAATCAATCGTGGAATAATTGCACGAAAAATGACTTTAGACAGACCTCTTCTTCCACTAAAGGTTCTCGACAGGCTTTTAACTATGTTCGGTCCTGAAAAACTGCTGGCTTATGCAAGTGATGCTGGTATTTACTTTAGACCTGAAGAACTTGATGAAATTTTCAGGACATTTTATGTCTCTAAGCCTTCCACAATAGTTAGACTTGTTTCGCAAGTTGAACCGAACGCTGAGGCAACAAAAATAGTGCTCAGCGTTACAAAACTCAGACCGATTGTCGTGAGAGAAACGAAAAAGCTGCACATCTACCTGCCGTCTAAGACTGCAAATGAAGATTTGTTCGACTTGGTAGCACTTTCAAGGATTGCACATCCTGGTTTCGAAATGCCGAAGACAGCTGCATTATCACCAACGTTGTTGTTTATAATCAGCGCAATCATTATTCCTTTACTTATCGCAAAGCTGAAGGAATACTTAAGCGATGCTTCACTCGGACCGGTACAGCCTGAAAAAATTGTACTCGACCCGAGAATGATAGGTCATCAGTCAGCTATGACGAATTTTACAGCCGGAATTAAGAGCATTGGTTGATTGCTATCTTTCTAGTGATAGTGTTCAACATATTTTTCTTTAGATGTTAATATTTCAGCGGTTCGCTCGCAGAGCGAAAACTAATAACAACGAACTACACTTTAGGTGAAAAGGAGGTACGAATATGTTTAAGAAAGCGGAGGAAAGACAAGCCTACGAACTTGGTAAGATTTTTGGGTATGGATTGGCAGAAGGCTATCTTGAAAAGATAGCTGAAGAACTTGAACAGGTTCAACAGCAACTTGCAGAGGTAGCACCGGAAGGTATTCCAGAAGAAGAGTTTGAAGCATTCAAAGATATTGATACACCAGATTTTGAATACGAATCAACGGACGAAGACCCTGAAGTTCAGCAAACAATGGAACTCAGGGAAGCACTGCTTGACATGACGCCAGAAGAAGTTGTTGCATGGTACAACTCACTCGACGAAGGCACAAGACAAATGGTCGACAACATTCCAGAAATTGCAATAATTGTCGAGCAAGCACACGCACAATTTACATCTAACCAATAAAGGAAACTGCGCAGAAAAGGAGGTGAAGCTGATGTCACAGCACAAAATCGCAGCACAGTATCTAGCCGAGCTTGCGCAGTTTGACCCATTATACGCCTTTGAAAAAATTGCGTCTATTCCTTTCGAGTTCATAATCAATCAATATGCCGATGATGAACTGACCAAGCTTGCGTCTGAAAATATACTTTCTGAACTCTACAATTTGATAGTTCAGACAGGCGAACAAGAAAAAACGGCTGAGGAAGTGTTAGAAGAAATCGATGAATTGCCAGAACAGTACTTGGCAATGCTTGAAGAATTAAAATCAGCTGAGCAAGAAACTGAAAAGACGGCTTCGGAAGATAAGGAAGCCAGCGAACGAAACAATCCCATTAAAGAAAAATTGATTAGAGATATCTTGGAAAAGAAAGCACAAATTGAAGCTCTTGATGCACGTGATGTATTAAGGCTTCAAGATGAACTAAAACAAAAGAGCATTCCAGAACTCACAAAAATGGCACACGAAATGCATGAACAATTCATGCATTCCTTTGCAAATTTAGGTGAACCAACAGGTTCTGGCATGAACTACTCAGCTTCTGACCCATTAACAGAATTCCTGCTTTCAAAAGCAAATTTGTAAGACTATAAAGAAAGGAGTGAACGTAAATGGCAAAGTCCATGTTCGAACTTTTAGTGGCTCTTGACAAACTTATTGTGTTCAGCAAGCCAGTTGCCTCAACAGTTGAAGTCAAGCTGAAACCTGGTATGATTGTAACTGTTGTTAATGACCAAATAGTTCTCCCACCAACAGAAGGTTATTCTCCAGTCTATGTTGTTCTCAGCGACCAGGACGAACCAGTAACAATTGCTTCTGGTACAGTTGGTATTGCATTCGGTGATATGAGGTTTGTAACTGACCAAGTTGAGTCAGGCACATACGAAGCAGGTGATGCCCTTGTTGCTTCTACAAAAGGAAAACTCAAGAAGAAAGACTGGCAAAATGGACTTAAAGACGAAGTCATTGGATACGTCGAACAAGTTACACAAAATGCACAGGCACCAGCCGGCGTACTCTTGACTGTTCAGTTCAAATAAGATAGGGGGTGTGCAGGATGTTCTACAAAGAAGCTGAACTTAATCCCAACCCATCAGTAATTAACTCGACGTTCATCAATCTCATAAAGACAGCAGAAGGTCTTGAAGAAGTTGTAGACAACACAGAAACATACTTGAGGCTGAAACTCAGGGAAGAGGGATTCTTCAGAAAGATACTTCCACCAAGATTGATTACACCAGCTGAACTCGATAGAGCAGTTGAACACAGAAGCCCAATGAAGATAATCGATATAGAACCTGACGCACCAGCAGCAGTAACAATCGACTTCAGGGGTGGAGTGCCAACCAAATACGTTGGTGCAGACAGGTACGCAGTAACATTCTATACAATCAGCTCAGTCGAACACCAATACCGTGAACCAGAACTTTTAACATATAAAGCTCCAATCACGGCAATTCTTAAAGACATACTCGACAAAGAAATTCAAGCAGCTGAAGACAGAAACTTCATAAAAGCATGTGACGAAGCAGTCCAAATTTCTGGAAATATAGTCAACAGCTCGAACACAATGCCAGTGTTCACAAGAGACGACTTTGTAGACATACTCGACAAGATGACTGAAAAGAAACTCGTTGTTGACGTTGTGCTTATGCCACTCAGCATGTTCTATCACATACTCAAGTGGGACTTTGCAGAACTCGGTTCTGAACTCTTGAAAGAAGTTGTCATCGACGGATACAAATACAACACATTGCTCGGTAAGAAATTTGTCACAACGAACAAGTATGAAATCATAGGTCAGAAGAACGCTTATGCATTCACAGAACCAAAGTTCCTCGGTCATGCATTCCTGCTCGACCAGGACGTCAAATTCCAGCTCATAACTGAATACGACCTCATCAAGTTTAAGATGTGGGAAAACATAGGTGCTGGCATCGGAAATGCCAACGCAGTTGTGAAACTTACGTTATCATAATAATAGCACAAGATAGACCCCTGCCTGATGAAGGGCAGGGGATTATCTGAGAAAAGGAGGGAACTACATGCCAGAGGTTGTGAACAAGAGTGTAGGGATTATCAGACTGCCATTTGCTAATGTTGAGCTGAAACCAAAACAAACAACCTATCTTGATGATGAGACATACGAAAAGGTAAAGGCTGTCTTGCACGAGTATAGAAAACTTGGCATTGTTGAAATCAAAGAAACAACTAAAGCAGTTACCATGAAGCTTGAGCAGAACGAAGATGGCTCGATTTCTTTAACATCTGAAAGCGACAAAGTAGTAGTTGAAAGTGCACCAGTTCAGATAGCTGAAGAAACACCATCTGAAGAACCAAAAAAAGAAGTTGCACAAGAAATTCCAGCTGAAGAACAGAAGCAGAACGAAGATGGCTCGATTTCTTTAACATCTGAAAGCGACAAAGTAGTAGTTGAAAGTGCACCAGTTCAGATAGCTGAAGAAACACCATCTGAAGAACCAAAAAAAGAAGTTGCACAAGAAATTCCAGCTGAAGAACAGAAGCAGAACGAAGATGGCTCGATTTCTTTAACATCTGAAAGCGACAAAGTAGTAGTTGAAAGTGCACCAGTTCAGATAGCTGAAGAAACACCATCTGAAGAACCAAAAAAAGAAGTTGCACAAGAAATTCCAGCTGAAGAACAGAATACGGAAGGTACTAAGAAAAAGAAAAAAGTAACGAGGTCGAAGAGTATAGGATTTGATTGATTATGAGCATGACGGTACAAATACCAGTTATCATAGTTGTTAATCCCCAAACAATTACAGTACGCTACTGTTTACCAGTAAAAAATCATAAATATGTTGAGATGGGTTTGCCTATGGTTATTGTCGAGAATGGCAAGGGGAGGGAACAGTATGAGTGAAAATGACATCTTAAAGACGGGTGATATAGATTTAGCAACGTTTCTAATAACTCATGGTTACCGAGACTACGAGATAGAATCCACACCAAATGGAATATTGTTTGTCTTTAAAGGACCAAATGTTCAAGAAGTTGCTAAGCAATTCCCTGAAAGCGATGTCAATAGGATTTTATCAACGTACTATGGTTTAAGGAAAATACTCAGAATGCACAATAAATTTTAGGAGGTGTTTTTAAATGAGGTCAGCGTACATCAAGGTTTTTTCCGGTGAAGTTGCAAGTCCAGTTGAAAATCCATCTGGAGATGCTGATGCCGAACTCTATTTGTCAGCTCCAACAACTGAATACGTAACAAGTTCTAACGTTTCAAATTACAAAATTATCGTTGATGGAAACAACTATGCAAGGTCTGGTATCCTTATCACAAAACTCAGATTCGTCGATGACCCAAATGAAAATACTATCATTTCCAACGTTAGAATGTATATCTCAGGTACAGTTGCAAAAGGTGCAGCAGTCGTTGTCAGAACCGCTTCAAGCATTGAATCACTTAATAGAGATTCCGACCTTTCGCTGAGCGATGCAAAGTATTATGCAGATGCAACAGATACAACACTTACCACATATTACGATAATGCAGGTGCGCAACTTATTAATCCTTCAGATACAACTACATACCTCTCGCTTGGCAACCCAACATTGTCAAGTTCAGACTATTTGACAGATTACATTCTCTTCCAACTCAGAATTAACGAAACAGATTCGAAGATAACCACAACAACATTATTGCAGAATGTAACAATCACATTCCTCTACGACGAAGAAACGGCATAATAGAATATCAGAAAAAAAGAAAGCCCGGGTTATTCCCGGGCTTTTTCATGGCAGTGGTGCCACAATCATCGTAGGTATAGGCGGAGCAGTTGCACCAGCACCAATTGCTGCAACAGCGTGCGTGTGTGCACTATACTGCGAAGCCATTGTCTGTAAAAGTGAATTGAGCGCTGTTTTGAAAGTCGTAAATTGAACTTCATCAATCACGCTTATTTCATTTCTCATCAGCAGTCCATTAACATTGACATTACCACTGTATGTGACAGTTCCCGAACCGCTTATGACTCCATTGATTTTAGCATTTGCTACATCCAAACTCATATTTGCACTGCTCAGCTTTGCACTGCTACTGTCTAAATTGTACTGACTACTATTAAGTTCGTAGCTTTGTGCATCTGTTGATATATTGTTGGCATTCACTTTTAGTGTACCAGCGTTGATACTCACCTCATCGGAAATATCTAATACAAGCCTCTCAGCTGAGATTTTGAGTTCCCCATTTATTAGGCTAATACTTCCGTTTGCCCCTTCGTACTTGAAACCATCATTCAGCTCGAATTTATCTTTCCCAGTATCAGCGCTGAACTGTTCTGAACCAATCAGATATTTTGCACCTGAGGAATGGGTTATTTGAATTCCTTCTGCAGTTACTACCAACTTCCAATCACCTATCTCGGCATTTAATTTTTCTTCTTCACCATGTTTGTTCCAGCTTATATAGCAGTTTTTTGCTTTCAATGTGAAATAATCGATTTCTGCTTCCAGTTCTATAGTTTCTTGCTCATCATTCTGTTTGCTGAGTAGTGTAACATACCTTGGAATGTTATTCTCATCCACAACGAAAATTTGTGCGTATTTTTCTTTCAATATGATTCCTGAACGTAGCGAAATTGCATATAGGTCGCCTGGCTGGGCATTCAGCGGTCGCATTGCCCTGTACGAGCCGTCGATTTCCATTGGCATAATAGGTAGTGGCAGTACGTTAGCACCGTCGTAAACTGCAGTAATTATTTGTCCTTTGGAAGGCACCACTGTTAGTCCGAACGCATTACCTGCATTCAGTAGCGGAACTGCAACTCTGTATTCACCGCGGACAGTCTGCGGACACATGAGCGTCATTTCGTATTTCTCAAGGTCAAGTTCAGTTATCGTGCATTGTATTATCCTCGTCGCTTGATTGAAAATATCACGCATTGCTCATCCACTCCTTATATAGCAATAACATTGCTCATCCACTCCTTATATATTGGTGTGCCGTAACACACTTCTTGACCTACCTGTATGTTCAGCTCATATCCGCCCATCTTTGGAATCTCCTGTACAACAGTTTGTTCACTCAACACCCACGGGAACCTTTCATGAGGTATGTTTTGCTTTATTTCAATTGCAACGGTTTCCTCTGTTTCGGTAATGTTCCCGACTATTCCGTCATATTCAATAAACGGAACATCATCTTTGAGAAACTCAACATAACTGGCAAATTTGTTGTAGTCCCATAATTCGTAATTGTTTTTAAGACTGTAGTACGCCTTAACCTTTTTCAGAGCTGATGTCAGCCCGTCAAAACTGCTGTTGAGAATATTTGCCCATTCATCTGGTTGTGAGCCGAATGAAAACGGAGTATACATTGCGTACTTGCACCATACAAGGTCTATGTACCTGAAATTGTTCAATTCTACAACGAAATCACCGTAAGCAAGAAAGTAAGGAAATTCAAACTGGTAGGCTGTTATTATTTTACCACCATCGTTAGCAACCTGTCGCTGTACTAAATTCAGCTGCTCTTTTGTGCCGTTCAACAGGTTGTGTAGCCAAGCACTATCTGTATAAAATGAATATCTGTCAGAAGCAATTGTAAGAATGCCGTCAGAAATGTCAAAATCGAAATTCCAAGAAAATGCGGTCAAGTATGCTTTTTCCATATGTTCATATATTGGTGCAGTAGCAGGATTAAGATACCTTAAAATTTTCGGCAGTTCATTAGGCAGTTGAGACAGCGCATCTGAAAACTTCAATATCGATATTTTCTGCATTTGACCACCTCACTATCTGTTCAGCACAAGCCTTGTCTTGGTTGCATCGAAGTCTATAGATTTCACAGGGTTGTCGGTGCTTTGCGAAGCGGTTGTACGCTTTTTGATTTCATCCGTTACTTGCGGATACAAACTCGCCTGTTGCTGAAGCTGTCTTTGTGCTTCCTTGAAATGTTCTTCTGGCGCAACAATCACATCGATAGCTTCTTCTATGCTACCACGGATTCCGATATAGGTTTTGGCAACTTCATAGTATGCCTTGAGTAAGCTGTATAATGTATTACCTAAAGTCAGTGCACTCTCTGTCGATTCACCGCTTATAGCTTTTGATATTTCCGCTGTTAGTTTGGTTATCTCATTTGGTATTTGAGTGACTGCATCTATTAGGTTCGTTGCACCAACATAATAAGCAGACATTTGTGGTGAAAGCGCAATTACAGCCTCTAATCCTTTGTCTAACTCTTCAAGAGCTTTGATAACAGCTTCAACTTCATCACTTGTCAGAAATACCTCTATGTCTTCAGTACTTCCTGTAAACGTTCTTAACCAACCTCCAACCGGATTGTTCCCAACCATCACATTAATTCCGAAAAGCTTCAACATATTTGCTATTATTGACGGCACTGATACTAAAGCCGTAAAAATGACCAGCGCAACTGGGTCATCTTTGTATTCCTTTTGAATGTCTCTTATGAGTTTTCTATACGAACCCGTACCTGCTTTAAGTTGACAGCTGAACATGAGCAGGTTTGCATCTGTTATTGTCTCGAGCTCTTTCAACTTTTCACATGCCTCAAGTTCTTTACGCAGATTCTCCAGCAACTTTGCAGCTTTATCAAGTTCTTTTTTGTTGTATTGAGCAATTGCACTTGTTATAGCGTCAAATACCTTTTTATACCCCTCAAGAAAACTGCTCATGTCTGTTGTCGTATCTACTAAAGCTTTTAGAATTTTCAGCTGTTCAATTATCTGAAGGATATGCTCCCTTACCTTGGCAATTATGTTTAATGCACCACGGCGTGTAACTATTATTTTGTAGCTTCCTATGTCAAGTTTAGATACATCACCTGTTTTGAATAAATCACCATAAGGTCCATCCTTGTTCACCGGCAAACCGTAAACTGCCTCGACTATCTCACTTGAATAGACTAAATAACAGCCAGTTTTCAAAATCGTATGCAGAAGTACATCAGTAAATGAAGCAACTAAACTAACAGACGTGCTACCATCGATTTGTGGCACGCCCATATTGCGACATTCAGCTATCGTGCCTTCGAAAATAACTGTATTAAGCCAATTATTTATGGATTCGACTATATCTTCTATAAAATTGCTTTGTTGCTGTTTCACAGTGTCAGTTTCATAGCCGTACGTATCGCTATACAAAAGTTCGTCAATATCTGGCACTCTGTTCACCACCTCACACAACTATGATTTCGTCAATCAAAACTATTCTGCCAGGAAGTGCTTGAAGATATTCATGTGGTCGTAATGTCAGAACATTAACAAAAGTTAAAGAATTGCCATCCAGGAGCGGTATGTTCGCCAGATTAATGCGAACTTTTAGAACGCTGTAGATAAAACTGCTGACTTCACTGCCAGGTATACTAGCTTCACTATCTGTAGTGTGAAACATCCGTAAATGCCGGTTGAGTTCGTTTATCTCCTTAACAGAGAGCGGTAGAATAATCCATTTGGCATTCCACTGACTGTGCACTGCTAGATTTGTAAATACTGAACTATTCAAAACTGGAACATATGAATAAATGGCATATGTTGGAAACTGCACATCAGCAGTTAGTGTCTGTACAACCGCAGTTTCTGGATTCTGCAACAAAATAACGTTATACGATGAAATTATCGCCTTAAGTGTTGCCTCATCTTCTGCAAGATGCCTTCCAACTACTTGAACTGGTATCAACAGACTGTCTGCAACTGATAGAACCATGATGTTCGACCTCACCTTGCAAAACTCATGTCTACATAAAGCAGTCTGCCACTGAGGTTCAGAATGACATTCACTTTATATCCGTCAATGTTTAATTCGTATCCAGAAATCTTTTTGTTTTTGACAAGAGTGTCAAGATATTTTCTTAATTCCTGCTCAACAAA
>Ga0209204_1000409_pt1 | contig 46898 bp, 52 predicted proteins | sample AD_JPNMR2_MetaG_FD_184425 | JGI IMG/M metagenome (GOLD analysis project Ga0209204, IMG submission 184425) | Active sludge microbial communities of municipal wastewater-treating anaerobic digesters from Japan - AD_JPNMR2_MetaG (SPAdes) (version 2) | ecosystem: Engineered > Bioreactor > Anaerobic...
AGAAAAAACGCCTTCAATCCCCTTTTTACCACAGGAAATAAAATCTTTCTTTAGCATTTCAGGATTTTCATGAATAAAATTCCATGGATAACGCATTAGTTTTGCTTTAACATTTGCTGAAGGTAATGTTTTCACAAAATCAAGAATTTCAGAAAGATTTTTACCCGCAATCTTTGAAGCATTCTCCTTTTTTATAAAAGCATAGACAACTTCATTATCGCATACATAAACTGCCTGTTTGTCTGTATAGAATTCTGACTCAGCAAGGACTCTTCCATCAACAATTAACAGGTCATCATTCAATTCGCCGCTCTGATTAACTGGATATTGGTATTTTTTTCTTACCAGATCTACAAGATAATCTCTCACAAAAAATACAACATCCTCAGTTTTTGCTTTCATCAAAATTCTTTCCAGAAGTGAATACATACCACATCTCAATTCAAAAACAGGCCTGATGTAACTTAATGGCGTAAGATTTATCCAGTCATCATTTTCATAAATCAACAATTTCATTGAAACTCCCTGTTAAGAAAGCAGGCAAGTAATGGCTGCTACAGCAACAATATCTTCTGGTTTTGCTCCTCTGGAAAGGTCGCTCACTGGCTTTGCAAAGCCCTGAAGTACAGGTCCATACGCCTTTGCGCCAGCAAGATATTGAGTGATTTTATAACCAATATTTCCTGCGTCAAGGTCAGGAAATATTAATACATTTGCCCTTCCTGCAACCTCGCCAATTTCTTTTAATTTTTTCCTTGCGACAGTTTCTGAAACAGCTGTATCAACCTGAAATTCGCCATCATATGCTGTTTCCGGATCCTTACTTTTTGCAATTTCCACTGCCTTTACAACCTTTTCAACATCAGAATGAGAAGCACTGCCCTTTGAAGAAAAGGAGAGAAAAGCAACAAGTGGTTTGTCATTCATCAGTTTCCTGAAACTTGTGGCAGTGGCAATTGCTATGTCAGCAAGGGTTTCGCTGTCAGGAGAAATATTCACCGCACAGTCAGCAAAAAATAAATCTTACCATCAGGCATCTCCATGATAAAAAAACTTGATGCTTTTGAAATATTTTTCTGATAACCTGCTGTCAATGCTGCTGCCTGAATAACATCAGCCGTAGTGCTTGCTGCTCCAGCAACCATTGCATCCACTCTTCCTGAAGCCACCATCATACCCGCAAAAATCAATGGTTTTTTGACAAGCCGTAAAGCAACCTTTTCCGAAACATTTGGTCTTTGCTTCTGATAGAGCGACACCAGTTCACTGATAAGTGCAGTATTATTGATGTCTATAATTTCAATGCCTGAATATGATTTTCCCAATTTTTCAAAATGAGCAATGATTTCTTCAGGATTTCCGCACAATACTGGCCTCGCGACAGATTTTTCATTGAGGAGTACAGCAGCTTCAATAATACGAGGGTCATTACTCTCTGGTAAAATCACACTTTTACCAAGAGAACTTACACGCTGGATCAAATTGTTGAGGATTCCCATTTTTCAGAAAATTTCTTTACCGAGTTTTTTCTCTGCTCCTTCAACAAATCTGTAGTAATTAACTCTTTTGAGTTCTGAAGCAGCTTCTTCATCAAGAAAATAACTCACCCTTGGATGCATCTGAAGTGCTGAAGCAGAAATGATACTTGTCAGGGGTCCCTCTATTGCCTGAGCAATGGCTTTTGCCTTGTTCTTTCCGTTTGCGATCAGAATGATCTCTTTTGCTTCGAGGATCGTTCCAACCCCCATGCTTAAAGCAAATCTCGGAACCTGGTTTTTATCCTCAAAAAACCTTGCATTATCTTCAATCGTCTGGGCATCAAGTGCCACCAGTCGTGTTCTTGATGTCAGAGATGAACCTGGCTCATTAAACGCGATATGACCATCGCTTCCTATTCCAAGCACCTGCAAATCAATCCCGCCTGCTTCCTTTATTTTCTGCTCATAATTACGGCAGAATTCTTCCCAGTTCTGAGCCATACCATCAGGTACCATGGTATTTGCTTTATCAATGTCTATGTGGTCAAAAAGATTGGTATTCATAAAATACCTGTAACTCTGAGGGTGGTCTCCTTTCAATCCATAATACTCATCAAGATTAAAGGTCTTCACCTTTTTGAAACTGATCAAGCCCTTTTTATTCATATCGATTAATCCCCTGTATAGCCCCAGTGGACTTGAACCTGTGGCAAGACCGAGCACAAATGCCGGTTTTTTCTCAATTCTTGACGCAACAAGTTTTGTCGCTATATCACTGATTTCTTCATACGTTTTCCTGATTATCACCCTCATTTTCGTCCTCCTCATAAGTGTGAGATTCCCCCAGATGTTTCAAACCCAATGAAATCTTTTTACCCTCAGGATCTATCTCAAGTATTAGAACATCAATTTTCTGTCCCTTTCTTAACACTTCAGATGGGTGTTTGATCTGCGCATCAGAAATGTTTGAGATGTGCAGAAGTCCATCAATACCTTTTTCAATTTCTACAAAAGCCCCAAAATCAGTGATGTGATAAACTTTCCCTTTTACCACACTTCCAACAGGATACTTTTTTACTATTTCTGGCCAGGGATTTTGTTCCATCTGCCTGAGGCTGAAAGATATTTTCTGCTCATCTTTTTTAATGTCAATAACCTTCAGTTTCATAGCATCACCCATTGCAACAACATCAGAAGGATGTCTCACCCTACCTGTCCATGAAAATTCAGATATATGAAGCAAACCCTCTATCCCGTCCTCGAGTTTTACAAATGCACCGTAGTCCGTAATATTGACAACCTTGCCCTCAACAATGGCACCCACAGGATACTTTGCTTCCACCTCATCCCATGGATTCTTTGTCCTTTGTTTCAAACCAAAAGAAACAACCTGTTTTTCCATATTTACATCAAGAACAACGACTTCAATTTCTTCGCCAACTGATATCATCTGGGATGGATGTGTTATTCTCCCCCACGCCATATCATTCAGATGCAAAAGTCCCACAACGCTGTTGTCAATTTCAATAAACGCTCCATAATCAACAAGGTTCTTCACCTTTCCCTTTACGATTGTTCCTTTTTCAAGCGTCTGCAGGAACTGTCGTCTTTTTTCTTCTTTTTCTTCTTCAAGAAATTTTCTTCTTGAAACAACAACATTTTTCCTCTGTTTGTCAATCTTGATAATTTTGAACAAACTCTGGACGTTGATAAATTGAGATGGATTTGTCACTGGCTTGATGTCTGTTTGCGAACCCGGAAGAAACGCAAGAATTCCTATGTCAACCTTAAAACCACCCTTCACCCTTTGAAGAATTGTTCCTGTAATTGGCTTATCCTCTTCATAATGCTTTTCAATTTTATCCCAGTTCAGCATAATATCTGCTTTTTCCTTTGAAAGCAGTATCAGGCCATTAGGGTCTGGATCCAGGGATTCAACAATCAGGTCAACCTGAGTTCCTGGTTTTATTTTATCCTGCTCACTTTTGAACTCTTCTCGAAGAACATAGCCCTCGGTTTTATAACCAAAGTCAACTATTACCTCTTTATCAACCCTGACCACAGTACCTTTAATGAGAGAACCCGGCTTAAAAGACAGTAATTTCTCTTCCAGAATTTTTCCAACATCCATGCCCTCCATTTTATGTTACCTCCTGTATTTTTTTTGCGCTGGATGGTCACTCAAAACATCAATCATCTCCCTGATACACCTGACATCCGTAGACGCACCAGAGATTATACCAATTTTTTCGAAATTTGCAAGATTCAAATTTTTTACCTCTGATGAAGATTCAATCAAAAATGTATTTTTATTAACTTTTCTACCGATATGAACAAGTTTTCTCGTATTTGAACTTTTTCTACCTCCCACAACAATCAGGGCATCCACCTTCTGCGCTAGTTCAAGCGCTTCTGACTGTCTCTTTATACTCACAGGACAGATTGTATTAAAAATTGTAAGTTTTTCAGCAGGTAGTCTGTTAATAATTTTTTTGATGGCAGTCCTGTAAAGGTCAAGAGAAATAGTCGTCTGCGCAATAATTGCCCATTTTTTCAGGTGTATTGAACTGGTGTCAAATTTCTGATATGGCCTTATGACCATGGAGTTGTCTCCTGCGATTTTTTTCATCGCCTTTATTTCAGGATGTTCTGGGTCTCCGATTAGAAAAATAAAATATCGCCGCGAAGATAAATCTTTGACAAGATTCTGAACCTTCTTTACAAATGGACATGTGGCATCATAAATTTTTGTCGCGTATTGCTTCAGTTTCTGAAGAACATCTGGTGGAAGCCCATGAGACCTTATTATAAACGGATAGTTTCTGGCTTCAGATATATTCTCTATCACCCTCAATCCCTTCTCCTTTAATTCTGACATCACAATGGGATTATGAACAAGGTCTCCAAACGTAGCAAGGCATCCATATTCATTCAAAACTTTTTTTGCAGTTGTGACTGCTTTTGTGACGCCAAAACAAAAACCAATCGATCTGCCGACTATGATTTTTCTTGCCATTTTGAAAGCTCCACGATTTTTTTCATAACATCCTGCGCCACTTCTTCATATGTCTGCTGCCGGTTATAAACCACCTGTTCTCCCACCCTGATAACAATTTTTCCTGGCCTGATAAAATTCCTTCCAGGTGGCATGGCTCTGAAAGAACCTTTTATATAAACAGGTACCACAGGCACTTCTGCACGAAGTACAATAAAACCAATTCCTGGTCTGGCAGGTAGAAACTGACCTGTTCGTGAACGAGTCCCTTCAGGAAAAATCAGCAGTCCCTTTCCCTTTTTTATCACATTCAATGCCATTCTGACGTCGGATTTCCCCATGCTGGACTTTGAAAGTGGAATCGCTCCAAGTCGGGTAATCAACATGCCAAAAAGACCAACCAGTTGCTCCTGCTTGGTGAAATATGCAATAGGCTTCGGACAAATATATCCCAGAAGTGGGGGGTCAAGAAAACTTGTATGGTTGGCGGCAATTACAAACTTTCCTGAACGCGGAATATTTTCTTTTCCATAAACCTCTAAATGAAAAAAAAGCTTGAAAATGAAAAATCCAAGAATTTTTGCAGCCATCCACAATAACCTATTTGATTCTCCTGCTGGATATTCTGCTGATAAGCTCCTCATATCTTTTGTCCCCTCTAAGACCAGCAAGGTCAGGGTCTTCTTTCAAATGTCTGAAGTCGCTATATCCAAGTATTATGGCAATATTCAAGTACATTAGTGCCTCTTCCTTTTTCCCCATCAAAGCACAATCACAGGCAATATTATAATAATGAATAGGTTCAAGCGGTTGCAAAAAAGCAAGCCGCTTGTCAATGGCAAGACCTGCTTCAAAATCTCCTGATTTTGTACATAAATCGCCCAAAACCTCAAGTGCCTCAATATAATCAGGATTTTCTTCAACAATCTCCTTGAGAAAGAGATATCGTTTACTTTTTAATGTTTTTCTGTGCAAAATTTTTTTCCGTGCTGATTGCAATTTTTTATTTTTCAATGATATCCTCCAGTAATGTGATTGCTATTACTTTTTCTTTTGCCACAATTGTTTTCTTACGATTGACAACAAGGCCATCCTTTTTGATCCTCACAAGGTATTCATGTTTTGTCATATTGACTTCGGAAACGTCAAAAGCATCAGCCTCTGAAAGATAATAATAATGACTGTCTTCGCCTTCCAGTACTCCGATGTAAATCCAGTTTGTTGAAGTATCCAGAACCACCCTTTTTGAAATAAAAGTATCCTTCATTTTTCCCGACCAATGATTATTGTCACAGGTCCATCGTTGTGTATTTCCACAAGCATCTGCCGACCAAATTCACCTGACACAATGTTGCCAGAATAAAGATTTATACATGTTTCCACAAATTTATTGAAAAAGGTTTCTGCCTCTTGTGGATTCATTGCCTGGAGAAAATCAGGTCTATTACCTCCCTCGGTGTTCGCATAAAGAGTAAATTGCGAAATCACCATCAAACCACCGGAAATATCAAGCAAACTCAGATTCATTCTATCCTGTGCATCTGCAAAAATTCTTAATTTTAATATCTTTCGCACCATGGGTTCTATCAATGTCTCATGATCATTCTTTCCAAAACCAACAAAAACGACAAGACCCTTATCAATGCTACCTTTCAAAACACCATCAATTCTCAGACACGCGCGAACAACTCTCTGAACAACAAGTTTCATATGTTTCCTTTTATTTTTTGGGTGATGAAATAGTTTATTCTAGACAAAGAAATTTGACAAACCGTTGCAACAAAATTAAATTATTTCCATGCTCAAATTTATGAAAATTACTGGTTCAGGCAATGATTTTGTCCTGTTCAATAATTTGGATGGAAAAATAACAAACCGCAGAAAACTTGCTATTGAGGTCTGCAGATTTAAATATGGAGTGGGTGCAGACGGTGCGATATTTCTTGAAAAAAGTAAAAAGGCAGACTTCAAAATGCGAATTTTTAATTCAGACGGTTCTGAAGCAGAAATGTGTGGAAATGGTTTAAGATGCCTGATTCGCTTTATCCACGAACAGAAAGTTTCAAAGAAAAAACAGCTCTCCATCGAGACCATTGCAGGCATTTACAGTACGCGGTTTAATAATCCAGATGTTTCAATAAGAATGTTTCTGGTGGAAAAACCCAAACTTAATCAGTTGATAGAACTCAATGGGGAAAACATTGTTGTTCACTGGCTCAATACTGGCGTGCCTCATGCGGTCATACCTGTTAGAAATGTAGAAAGTGTAGATGTACCAACATTGGGTCGGCTTATCAGAAACCATAAGATGTTTCAGCCAGCAGGGACCAATGTTGACTGGCTCGAAGTCATAGACAGTCATCACGGAAAGGTCCGCACATACGAACGCGGGGTTGAGGATGAAACACTTGCCTGCGGAACCGGAATTGTTGCAAGCGTTCTCTGTGGCGCAATGCTTGAAAAATTCATCAGCCCTGTTGAGATTGAAGCCCGCTCAGGAGAAAAACTGAAAGTCACATTCTCCAGGGATTTCAGCGAAATATTTTTTGAAGGTGCGACAAAATTGATTTTTGAGGGACGATGGATTAACAGGTGATACCCGTTAATATTCCAAGGTCTTGCATCTTTCTATTTCCTTTCGCATTAGGTATCCTGATACAAAAACTGTTTCCAATTCCATTTGAGTATCTATCAATTCTTTTTATTTTTTCAGGCATCATTTCCCTGTGTCTTGCGATTATATTCAAAAGAATTGCCTGGATTTTCTTTATCATTTTCACCATTATCACAGGAATATTTCTTGCTGGAAATTCTGACATAGGTTATGAAAAAACCCTACCGGTGCCTCCAGAAAGAATTGACGCTGTAACAGGTATTGTAAAGGATGTGAGAGAAAAGGGTGTCTTTCTTCTGATTACTCTCGAAAAAACTATGGTATGGGATAAACATAAGTGGCTTGATGCAAAAGTCAACATCCGCACAATATTGCCCGGGAACCAACAAATCTACAACTATGACAGGCTTATCCTTTATCAAATAAAAAAAATTAATCAGGAAAATGGCGAGATTACCATTACATCAAAATCCCGCTCCATAGTAAAAAATAGTGAATCCATTTCTAAATACCAGCAATTTAATCAAAAAATTAGTGCAGTGACAGAAAGCATAATTAAAAAATGGTTCAAATATCATGGACAACAGGCCGCAATCTTCAGAATGATGGTGTTAGGAAACAAACGACAATCCCTGGAAATTAAAAACATTTTTATTAAAACAGGAACATATCATCTTCTGATAGTTTCAGGACTTCATTTAGGATATGTTTTGCTTTTCTTAAGAATTCTTTTTTTTCTGTTCAGACACATCGAGCAGGCACACTATAAATTTTTCGATTTCCTGTATCTTTTTGCAATTGGAATCTATGCCGTAATTACTGGTTTTAACACACCTGTGGTGAGAGCAACACTGATGCTGGCTGTGTACCTCATTGCAGAAATTCTTGAAAGACCCATCAATGGCATTGAATCCATTGGCTGGGCTGGATTTATCATCCTTTTCATTAAACCTGAGGAACTTTTTAATATGGGCTTTCAACTTTCATTTGCAGCAACAACAGGAATTATTCTGACCATGCGTAATACCCCGCAAATAAAAAGAATACCTGAGTGGCTTGATACGTATATCAGAGCCATTGCTGGCGCCCAGATATTTACAATACCAGTTCTTGCTGCAAACATTGGAAGTTTTTATCCTGCTGGTTTTGTCACAAACTTTTTTCTCGTGCCTGTGGGCGGACTTGTGGTTTGTTTAGGTCTTGGTTTTCTTATCTTCGGATTTTTAAGAAGTATAATAATTTTCCCCCTGATTAAAGGACTGGATTTATTCTGGATTAGCAACAAACTTTTCTCAAATGTGTCGCCAGAAATACCATGGTCACCAGACATTATTTCTGTACTCCTGGTGTATTCCATCATCCTGATGATTCTTTTCAGAAACAAATGGAAATTTTTCGCCAGTATATCGCTACTATTGATTGTAGTTTCGATAATAAATTTAAAAACAGAAAAATCGGCACAACAATTACCGATAGAATCCCATCAACATTCAGGCGAAAGCATTACAATTTTTCCATGCAGGAAGCTTCTCTGTTCTATAGAAAAAGAAAATCGCTTGATTCTCATTGTCTCGGAAAAAGAGAATGAAACAACATTGAATTCTGCTCTGGAAAATCTATCAAAAACAAATAAAAACATTGTTTTTTTCTTTACCGCGCCAACCCATGACATTATCGGCGATTTAGAATTTCTTCTATCTCGCGTAAAACCTGTGCTTATTATTGACAATCCTGAAATTCGGAAACATCCTGCTTTTGGATATAGAAAGTCCTTCATCCTGGGAAACATGCATATAAAACAGGATTGCTGGAAATTTCTTGTTCCAGGCGAAGGGATTAGAATTGTTTATGATGACGGCAAAAATATGGTGATAGAATATCATTCAAAAAAAGGTACCATCCTCATTGCAACATATCTGAATTCAAAAATTTTTGAGGTGCTACCATTTTCACCGCGATATCATGCGGTATATGCAACTAAACTGGCACTTTCAAAAAAACTCGCAGAATATTTTCAGGAATACCAGGTATCACAGGTCATATACCAGAAATTGACGTACAATACTCTTGAAAAGATGGAAGCATTACCAGATCTTAGAATTGTTGAATTAAAGAAAACATTCACAATTGATTAACAGTCATAACAACCCTGTTTCTGCCAAGTTTTTTTGCTTGGTACAGAGCATCATCTGCTTTTTTAATTAGTTCTTCAGGACCTTGTGCATCTTCAGGAAAACAGGCAATACCAAAACTTATTGTCAGGTCTTTCTCTGGCTGGTTTTCTTCACCGGGAAATTTGATTTCTGAGATTTTTTTTCTTATGTTTTCACATATTCTGTAAGCGGTATTTTTGTCAGTTTCTGGAAAAACAATCACAAATTCTTCTCCGCCATATCTTGCCACAATATCTGCACCCTTGACACTCTGATGAAGAATTCCGGCCATGTCCCTCAAAACCCTGTCACCCGCAAGGTGTCCATTTGTATCATTATAATGTTTGAAATAATCTATATCGCATATAGCAAGAGAAACACTGAAATTTTTCTCTTTTGCCTGCTTGATAATTTTGTTCAAATAGTCAATAAAATGCCGCCTATTGTAAAGATGAGTCAGTGGGTCTGTAATTGATAAAACCTTTGTTTGTGCCATCAATTCTGCATTTTCAAGTATAAGCGAAATTGGAATTGATATCATTCTGAGCAAAGAAAGGTCTCTCTGCGTAAAATTTCTTTTATCTTTCGAAAAGATTCCTATTACACCTGCCAGTTGATTTCTCTTACCCACCAATGGAGCAAGGATAAAAGAAGAAATACCTTTTTCTTCGAGAAATCTGTATTTTGGAAAAGAACCAGGATTGTTTATCAAAATTGGGTATTGATTTGTTGCAATTTCTTCAAATGTCTCCTCTGGAAGATTTAGATTTTCTCCTTTTATTTCCTGAAAAAAATGCTCGCCAAATAATTGCACAATGATCGTTTCATTTTTAAAAAAATTACTGATACTCTGAGCAACCCGTTGAAGAGTTTCTTCAATAGAAATATCCTTGCCAAAAATTTCCATCATTTCAACAATTGCGACAAAAAGCGCTGATTCCATCGCATAATCGTTAATCATCAATCTCTGCCGTTCAATTTCTTTTGTCAGCAAATTGATTTTTGTGTTAAACAGGATGTGCCCAATTATACTTACGATAAGTACGAAACTGATGATCAGGTCAAGAACCACAAGATAGTATATGTTTTCGTGCTGGTAGCCTTTGAGGTAGGATACATTTAACCAGACAAGATAACCTGCGATAATAAGAAAAATAATGTTTCTAACTTTTAGCAGAGGCCTGTGTCACCTCCCTGACCTGCTGAATTATTTGATTGAACTGTTCTGGACTATTATAAGCCATTTCTGCAAGCATCTTTCTGTTTATGGTAATTCCAAGACAGTTTAATCCATGAATAAATGTACTGTAAGACATACCATTTGCTTTGCAAGCAGCAGATATCCTTGTAATCCAGAGACTTCGAAAATCTCTCTTTTTCTGTCTTCTGTCCCGATATGCATAGGTAAGCCCTCTTTCTGCAAATTCCTTTGCTCTTTTATACTGCTTTGAACGACCCTGTCTATATCCCTTTGCGAGTTTGAGAATTTTTTTCTTTCTGTGTCTTCCTGCTGGTTTATTTGTAGCTCTTGGCATTTTTTCTCCCGTTTTATGAATACGGTAGCATCTTCTTTATCATCTTTGCCTGGGTTCCTCTAAGAACTTTTGGTTTCGCAAGTCTTCTTTTTCTCTTTGCGCTCTTTTTTGTAAGAATATGGCTTTTGCCACTTCTATAGTGTAATACTTTTCCTGTCCCTGTAATTTTAAATCTTTTTGCCACTGATTTTCTCGTCTTCAATTTAGGCATAAAAACTCCCTTTTTCAATCAATAAGGAATCAGAATTACATTCAGAAATCTTCCTTCTTCCCGTGGACTCCTTTCCACCTTCGCAATGGGTCCAAGGTCATTAATAAGTTTTTGCAATATACTATAGCCCCGTTCTTTATGAAGTATCTCCCTGCCCCTGAATGCTACAGAAACTTTAACTCTGTGACCTTGTTTCAAAAAATCTTCTATATGTTGTTTCTTGAAATTATAGTCATGTTCGCTGATCTCAGGCCTCAGACGGATTTCTTTCATCTGAACTGCTTTTTGTTTCTTTTTTGCTTCCTTTTCTTTTTTCTTCTGTTCGTACAGAAAACGTTTGAAATCCAGTATTCTGCACACAGGAGGATTTGCGTTTGGCACAAGTTCCACAAGATCCATCAGACGTTCCTTTGCCATCGCTATGGCTTGGTCTCTCGGTACTATTCCTATCTGTTGACCGTCTTCTCCTATCAGTCGAACCTGAGATGCCCTTATTCTATAATTAACATTATACCTGCGTGGATCGATATTTTCTCCTTTTCCTCACTTATTTATCATATACTATTATACAAAAAATTTTGATACTGACAAATCAAAGGTCTATCTCTGTGGACTTATTTCTATCAATTTCCTTCAAATTTCTCACAAAATCTTCTAATGGCAAAACGGTTTTCCTCCCCTTTTTATGCAATCTGACAGCAACTGTTCCTGTCGATTGTTCTTTTTCGCCAACGATCACAATGACCGGAATTTTTTCATTCTCTGCCATGTGAATTTTCTTATTCAGAGATTCCTGAGACACATCCACACCTGCCCTTATTTTGTTTTCCCTGCACAATTGTGCAACCTGTTGTCCATAGGGTATAAACCTGTCTGCAATCGTCAGAATTTTCACCTGCACAGGTGCCAGCCACAGAGGAAAATTTCCACTGTAATGCTCAATCAAGATGCCAAAAAATCTTTCAAGAGAGCCCATCACCGCCCTGTGTATCATGATAGGTCTTTCAAATTTATTCTCCTGATTCACATATTTCAAACCAAATCTTTCCGGGATATTGAAATCAACCTGAATCGTTGAACACTGCCAGGTTCTCTTGAGACAATCCCGTATCTTCAAATCAATCTTCGGGCCATAAAAAACCCCCTCGCCAGGATCGACTTGATAATCAAGATTTTTTTTCTTAAGTGCATTTTCCAGTGCCTGTGTCGCTTTTTCCCAGTTTTCAACAGAACCAACAAATTTATCAGGCCTTGTGGAAAGATAAATTTCGTATTCTGTGAAACCGAATTTTGAAAGAAAAAACATCACAAGGTCAAGTACTTCCATAACCTCACTTTCTATCTGGTCTGGCCTGCAAAAAATGTGTGCGTCATCCTGGGTAAATCCCCTAACCCTGAGTACTCCGTGCAAAACTCCATCTTTTTCATACCTGTACACTGTGCCAAGTTCTGCCCATCGTATCGGGAATTCTTTGTAACTATGTAGTGTTGTCTGATAAATGAGAATATGAAAAGGACAATTCATAGGTTTTAATTGATAAGAAATGCCCTGCTCCATATTCATTGGCGGATACATATTTTCTCTGTAAAAAGAAAGATGCCCTGACTTTTCCCACAATGAAATACTTGCAATGTGAGGCGTATATAACAATTGATATCCTCTTTCAAGATGGATCTCTCTCCAGAAATCTTCTATAATTTTTCTTACAGTAGCACCAGCAGGATGCCAGTAAACCAGTCCTGGTCCAAAATCAGGCTGAAGAGAAAATAAACCCAGTGAAGGGCCCAGAATTCTATGGTCTCGTTTTTTTGCCTCTTCTACGGTCAGTAAATACTGGTCAAGTTGCTCTTTCTCAGGAAAACAGACACCATAAATTCTTTGAAGACTTTCCCGTTTTTCGTCGCCTCTCCAGTAAGCAGAAGAAACACCAGTCAATTTAAAATGTTTCACTTTGCCTGTTGACGAAACATGAGGACCAGCACACAGGTCAATAAATTCACCTTGTTTATAAAAACTCACCTTCTCGTCTTGAATTTCTGAAAGAATCTCGAGTTTGAAAGGTTCGTTTTTAAGAATTTCTTCTGCCTTTTTTCTGTCATATTCAACTCTCTCAACAGGCAGATTTTCCTTCACAATGTTTTTCATTTCAGATGTAATGTTTTCTAAATCCTGAGGGGTAAACGGTTCGTTCCTAAAAAAATCATAATAAAAACCGTTTTCAATCGCAGGACCTATACAGAGTTTTGTGTCCGGGTATAACCTTTTTACTGCCTGGGCAAGAATATGAGATGCCGTATGCCTTAATGCTTCAAGATTATTGTCAGAATTTTCGTTCATAAGTTGGATATCAAAATTAGTGATTTTGGTGTCTCTGCTCGCAATTTCTTACTTCGCTCAATTCTCACCCCTGTTGGTTGAAAATTTAAGCGGGGCCGACGGGGTTCGGCGCCCTTCGCTCCCACTACGCTCAGGGTCGGCCACTCGCTGGAATTGCTGCGCTCGCTCGCAATTTCTTACTTCGCTCAATTCTCACCCCTGTTGGTTGAAAATTTAAGCGGGGCCGACGGGGTTCGAACCCGCGACCTCCGGATCGACAGTCCGGCATTCTAATCCGCTGAACTACGGCCCCTGTCTCTTAATATTATAATCTTTTCCCTGTTCAGGTGTCAAAATTAATGATTTTCAGCGCCAGTACTTTGGGTTATAATAAACATCATGAGGATAAACAATGACATCAGAGGATAAACTGCTGTCAATTTTTAAAAAAAGGGCGTCTGGTTCTCTTTCCTGGACAGCACTGGTTGACGACAATACTCTGAATCTTTTACCAGACCATCTTCGAGCCAATTACGGGATTGATTTTTATAAACATATTGGTTGCGATATTATTCTTCTTAATGGATGGAATACACCATTTGCATTCAAATCCCCCCAGCTAAAATGGTCTGAGGATGTCAGACAGGAAAGTCATCAGGAGAATCAGAAAACAGTAATACAATGGTTTACGCGCTATGGAAATCTAACAGGCATCTATGGCAAGGGAGGCCATCCTGTTAAATATCCTGTTGATTCCATTGAAGCAGTAAAGATTTATACGAAGATGTGGGAACAGGCGTACTTCATTCCCCATGATGATTCTCAAACATACAGGACATTAAAAAAACTGGTTGGCAGTTCTGGCGTAATAACAAGATTCTGGGGTCCATCGACCATTCCAAGGTTACTTGAAATGGATATGGGTACAACCAATTTCTATTACCTTCTTCACGATTATCCAGATGAAATGAAAAACCTCATCCGCACAATGCACAATGTTGAAAAACAAGCATTCAAAATTCTTGCTCAACATCTCTGCCCTTGCATAATGCTTGTTGAAAATACAAGCACCTATTATATCAGTCCGAAAATCTACGAAGAATTTAACATGCCTCACCAGTATGAATTTGTCCAAGAGGTAAAAAAAGCAGGAAAAACAGCAATCCTGCATATGTGTGGTCATATAAGAAATCTTCTTCCACTTATCAAAAAAACTGAATGTGATGGTATTCATGCTCTCACGCCTCCACCAACAGGAGATACTCCATGGGAACTTGCTCTTGATATTCTCGGCGAAGATACCATTATTATCAGCGCCCTCGATCCTTCTATTTTTATCCTGAGTAATATTGAAGAAATCCCTGCTACCCTTGACAGAATGATTACCCCACGGCTAAGGAAGGCAAACTTTGTTCTTGGTGTTTTCGCTGATGGTATCAGCGTAGAGCCTGAAAGATTTTATGCAGTCGCAAAATGGTTTGAAAAAAATAACCAGTAGTCAGAATAACATGCTTTCAAGCCTTTTTATTCTTTCTTCAATTGGCGGATGTGTCGAGAATAAATTGAGAAAAGATTTTGCAGAAAATGGATTTACAACAAAAAGATGGCTTATTGATGGATTCACAGTATTCATGGGTGCAACAGACACACCTCTTGCAAGTTTTCTTAATGCACTTGCAAGCGCAAAAGGATTGTGGATAAGCTTTGCTCCTGTTTCATCTGCAAGGTATTCTCTGCTTCTCGAAATTGCAAGGTTAATCAAGGTTGCCACAATGGGCACAAGAATCGCGAATGCAATCATAGCAAAAACAGAAAAGGCATTACCGGACCGTTCAGAATCTCTGCTATCTCCACCAAAAACCGCAGCAAGCTGAATCATTCTTGCAATCATCATTATGGCGCTTGCAATTGTGGCTGCAATTGTCGCAACAAGTATATCCCTGTTTTTAATGTGTGACATCTCATGCGCAATAACCCCTTTCAATTCATTTTCATCAAGAAGTTCAAGTATTCCCTGAGTAAAAGCAACCGAAGAATGAGCCGGGTCTCTTCCTGTGGCAAAAGCATTAGGACTTCCAGAAGGTATTATGTAAATTGCTGGTTTTGGTATGCCCGCAGATATTGCGACTTCTTCAACAATCTTGTGAAGACGTGGCATCTGGTCTTCAGGCACCCTGACAGCTCTTGTCATTGAAAGGACAATTTTATCGCCCAGAAAATAAGAAACAAAATTCATGATCAAAGCCGTAACAAACGCAAAAACCATCCAGTCAGTTCCGAACAAACTTCCAATATAAACAAGCAACCCGCTGAGAATTCCAAGCAGAAAATAACTTTTTATTCTCGCTGCCATTCGTGACCTCCGTTGTTTAATTAGATGTTCAAAGTGGTAAAAAAGTTGCGGTATAATAAATATAGTATAACATAGCAAATGCCATGGAAAAAGACACTATTTGTGCACTTTCGACGCCATATGGAATCAGCGGGATTGGTATTATCAGGCTCAGTGGACCTGAAACATTTCAAATAATAAAAAAAATTTTCAAACCTGGTCGACGAAGAAAACTACCGCCTGTGTGGAAAACGCACACAGTCAGATACGGATATATCGTTGACGGAGAAAAAATCGTGGACGAAGTACTGGTCACAGTGATGAAATCTCCTTCAAGCTATACCAGAGAAGACATGGCAGAAATTGGGTGTCATGGAGGACTGGCTGCCATTAAGTCTGTCATTACGCTGTGTGTGCGAAATGGAGCGCGTCTTGCACAACCAGGCGAATTCACAAAAAGAGCATTTCTCAATGGAAGAATTGACTTGTCTCAGGCAGAAAGTATTCTTGAAATCGTTAATGCAAAAACAGAAAAATCTCTTGAAATAGCAGTGAATCAACTTACTGGTTCCCTTTCTGCAAAAATTTCTGAATTTCGAAAAAAATTGATGGATATTTTCGCCTTTTTAAATTATGAAATCGATTTTTCAGAGGACTATGGAGAAGTTTCAAATAACAATTTATACCAGCAGTTGAATGATATGATTCTGGAAATGAAACAGGTTTTACAGACAGGCCAGGCAGGAAGAATCTTTACCCAGGGAATAAAAATTGCAATTACAGGAAAACCAAATGTTGGAAAATCCAGTTTGCTCAACCTCCTTGTTGAAGAAGATAGGGCTATTGTATCTGAAATACCCGGGACTACAAGAGATTCAATAGAAGCCATTATCAACATTCAGGGTATTCCATTCACAGTTGTTGATACTGCGGGAATCAGGTATCACAGTTCAGGCATTGAAAAAATCGGTGTGGAACGCGCAAAAGAATGGATGAAAAGAGCTGACATGATACTGGTGGTTCTTGATTCATCCAGCCCTATGGAAGAGATTGACCGGCAAATTTTGAAAGAGGCAAAAAACAAACCGCATGTGATTGTTCTTAATAAATGCGACCTTCCTGCGTGTCTAAAAGAAAACATACTGCGTGAAAATGCTACTGATTCACCTATTGTAAAAATATCCTGTCTCACAGGACAAGGCCTGAGGCAACTTCATTCAGCAATTATGGAAACGGTTTATTCGGGAATGTGCAGTATAAATGATGTACAGTTTATTCTCAATGTCAGGCAGCAAAACTCGCTTGAAAAAGCCATAAAGACACTCGAGGAATTAAAAGAAATCCGTAGCAACAGTACAGACATTGTTGCTGAAATGATAAGGTATAGCATCATGTGTCTTGACGAAATAAGTGGAAAAAATATCTCTGATCAGGTCATCGATGAAATTTTCAATAAATTCTGTATCGGTAAATAACAGGAGGCCATATGAAAAAAATTGTCATTTTTCTTGGATTGGTTTCTGCAATTTTATTTTCTGGATGTGCCACTTATTATAATCCTGTAACAGGAAAACAGGAAACCACTGTGTACACAGAAAAAGATGAAATAGATATGGGCATTGCTGTGGATAAAAAAATTTGTTCTGAATTTAAGATTGTTGAAAATCCAGAAAAGGTATTTCCGGGATTTACCAGCATTTGTGCTCGTGTTGCCAGAAGCAATGATAGAAGTCACCTCAACTATACATTTAGGGTGATAGAAAACAACCAAGTCAATGCATTTTCCATCCCCGGAGGATTTGTTTATGTGTATACCGGGTTGTTAAAACAAATAAGTTCTCCTGATGAACTTGCCTGTATTATTGGTCATGAAATTGGTCATATTTGCAATAGAGATGGAGTTCACCGGCTTGAAAAACAAATTCTCTACTCAATTCCTGCAAGCATCCTGTTTGGTTCAGGAAGACAGAAAGCAATTCAACAAGCAGCAGATACTGTGTTCACGCTTTCCATGCTGAAATACAGTCGTTCCCAGGAAATAGAAGCAGATACTCTTGGAATGACGTACGCATATCGCGCAGGATTTAACCCTGAAGGAATGATTTCATTTTTCAAAAAAATGGAAGAACTTGAAAAAAATCATCCCTCAATTCCATTGACTTTTCTTCGCGACCATCCTGAAATAAAAGAAAGAATAAGAAATGCACAATCGGTTGTCAATAAGTTAAAACAGGAAAAATAAGAAACTGTTCATCAAGCACAATTTTTTAATCACTTTACTTTCTAATTTTGCGACATTTCCGACAAAGACCTTCTATGATGAGTGTGTGTTCGGTCATTAAAATTCCAAGTTTGTTTGTAGTTTCCCTGATTGAATTTTCTATTTTGTCAGAAAAAAATTCCATCGTTTTTTTGCACTTTTTACATCTGAAATGATAATGAATTTTCTCACCGATAAATTCAAAATACTGTTCTTTCCTGTTCGATACCGGAACAATTTTCCCTGCTTTACAAAGTTTGTTTATTACTCGATACACTGTTGCGCGTGAAACATTCATACCTGAATTTTTTGCCAGGGCAATCAGGTCTTTTATTTTGAAAGACCCTGCATTCTTTGCGAGATTTTCGATATCAATAATCCACTTATCCGTTCGCATCAATTATCCTTTTTGAAATGTGATATTATTCAGTTTGACAGAAAAACATTACAAAGTCAACACGCTTGCCAGCAAAATGGCAAATGTATAAAATTAACAATGATGGAAAATAAACCTCTGGTATTAAAAATCGTCTTATGATAAAATAAAATCACTAAAGATTCCGAACATGAAATACAAAACGATATCGATAATTCTATTGGTTGTATTATTTATCAGCGGTTGTTCTGAGAAAAGAGATGTTGTTATCAAGAAAATAGAAAACATACCCGCAGAAAATATTTCTGAGGAAACCATTCCTATGGTGGTAATGACTCCTGCTGAAAAACTCGAACCAATTTGTGAAACAAAGATATCGATCGAAAAACCTGCCATAAAACCTGTCAAGGATCATGAAAAGTCATCATCTGATACAGATCTAAGTGAATGTGTTTGGAGTCAAACTGAAACTGTTGAAACAAAAACCTTAGAAGAAAAAAACACAGTAATTACGAAGGCCCCGCAGAAGAAGAAAATTCCAGAAATTACTGTATCAAAAAGTCCGCTTCTGGTTGTCCCGGGAGAGTGTCTTGTCTTCAGGATAAAATGGAATTTTGCAAATGTCGGGAAATTGATTCTTGCATGCAAAAAGGAAAAAATTGATAATCAGGAGGTTTATCATTTTGTTGGTCTTACTGTCCCAGAAGGAATTTGGACAAAACTTGGTAGTGGATATAACAGGTTTGATTCATACATAGACAGTAAGACCAATCTTCCATTTTATTATTATCAGTACTCAGCATCATCAACAACAAGTCAGATCACAAAAAGTATTATTGATCATCGAACAAAAACTCTTTCATATGAAGTGAAAAAATACAAAGATGGTAAGCAATACGGTGCAAAATCAGGAAAGGTGAATTTTTCAGGTATCCTGTTTGATGGGCTATCAGCACTTTATGCCATCAGAGGCATGGCTGGAGACCGGATGCCATCTGCAAAAATGCCGGTTGGGATCACGAAAATTACTGGTATTTATTTATTCTTTGTAGAAAAAAATATTGATACCTTTATTGTTGGCAAAAGGGAATACTGGCTGATTCAATCAGAAGCAACAGAAGATGAAGCAATCTTCAGAAAGGGCAGACTTTTTGTTTCAATTTCTGCAGACAGAGAAAAACTTCCATTGCTTATGAAAGGAAAAGTTCCACTTGGTACAGGAACAGTAGAACTCATCTCACAAAAAACACTTAATGCAAATTTCCTAACAGATAGCAAAAGCCTAACTGAAATTTTGAACTCCACTCTTTAAACCATGTATCTGTTTTCTATTGAATGTTCAACTCAGCGCGCGGGCATCGCTGTGCTGGAGAATCAAAAGGTTCTTGCAAAAAACATCTGGGTTAGCAAGGATACAAGCGCTGAGGTTCTTCCAGAAATTGATAAAATGCTTAAGAAAACTGGATTAGAAGTGTCCCAATTTGATTATTTTGTTGTTTCCACTGGACCTGGTTCCTGGACAGGGGTACGGCTTGGCCTTGCTCTTGCATATGGGCTTGCCATAGCTGATAAAAATAAGGTTTTTGGGTTGAGTAGCCTTGAAGCAATGGCCTATCAGATGAAAGATGAAAACAATGTTGGTGTTTTTCTTCCTTCAGTAAGAAATTCCGTTCACTTTGGCTTTTTTAGAAAACCATCTTCTCTGGGGAAAAAACACGGAAGGTTTTCTTCATGCACAATTGAACAATTATCAGAAAAATTCAGAAATGCGAAAATTATCGCAGGACCTGACAGAAGTATTTGTTCTTTGTTTGATTTAAAAAAGAAATGCGTGGAAACATTTCCAGACCCTGTTCTGAATGCGATGCTGGCGTTTGAAAGAATTCAGAATGGTGTAAAACCACGAAATCAACCATACTATGAAAAATAAAATCCTTTATATTTTACCGAGCAAAGAAATTGGTGGAACTGAAAAAATGGTAGTGATGCTGGCAACAAAAATATCTGGTTTTGGTTATCAACCCATTGTATTAACATTACAGGAAGAAGGTCCATTCCATACTTTGCTCAAGACACGACACATAAAATATTATATTCTTAATATAAAAAAAAGACCGCTTTGCGCGATTTTCAAAACTTTTTTCGTTGTTTTTAAGGAGAAACCCTGTCTGATGCATAGTTTTCTTTTTGCAGGAAATGTGTTTGCTGGACTATTAAGATTTTTTTTCTGGATACCTCTTGTTTGTTCTCAAAGAAGTACTGATGCATGGAAAAAACGCATGCACTGGAGAATCGAAAAGTTTGCAACGATTTTTTGTTCAGTGTTTATTTCTAATTCAAACGCAGGGAAAGCAATTCTTGTTGAAAAGGCAAATATTCCAGAGAAAAAAATCATCGTAATTTCAAATGGAATTGACTTAGCCGATGTAAAAGAAAAATTGAAAAATGTCACCATTGTCCCGCACACAGGGATTTATGTTGGTGCTGTTGGTAATTTAAGAAAGGCCAAAGGGTATGAAGTTCTTATTGATGCTGCAGCCCTTGTGTGCAGGAAAAGAAATGATGTCAGGTTTATCATTCTGGGGAAAGGACCGCTTGAACACCAACTCAAGAAAAAAATTCAACATCTCAATCTGGTGCAAAATTTTGAATTTCATGGTTTTGTGGAAGATGTGTATAATTATATACAAACATTTGACATTGTTGTGATCCCGTCTCTGTGGGAAGGTTTCCCGGTTGTGGCGCTGGAAGCAATGGCCTGTGGAAAGCCTGTTGTTGCGACAGAAGTTGGAGATTTACCCGAAATTATACAACACAGAGTTTCCGGGATATTGGTTGAACCAGGCAACCCGAAAGATCTGGCAGATTCCATTCTGATGCTTGCTGCGGACCAGAACATGCGTATTCAGATGGGAAACAATGCAAAAAAACAGGTGGAAAAATTCTCATTAACGGATATGGTGAAAAAATACAATGAAATCTATAATCGGCTCATTGTGAGATATGAAACAAAAACAGCAGCAAAAACATCTTAAAATAATATGAAAGCGAACAAAAATAAAGAAAAAATTCAGTCGTATTCAAGGATGCAGAAAAGGAAGAAAGAAATACTTTCCTGGGTGTGGGCTATTGTCTTTGTCCTTATTCTCAGGCAATTTTTTGTTCAGGCATTCGTGATTCCAAGTGAATCAATGAAACCCACTCTAAAAATTCATGACAGACTTCTTGCCAACAAAATCATCTACAAAATCAGACAACCTCATCGTTGGGAGGTCATTATTTTCAAGTACCCTGAGGACCCTTCAAAGTATTTTGTTAAACGACTGGTTGGTCTTCCAGGGGAATCTCTTATTATAAAAAATGGCAGCGTGTATATCAATGGCAAAAGCATGCAACAGCCGGAGTATGTCTCAACTCCTCTCTATTACTACAGTGATATTGATGCTTTGTATGGTGTACATGAAGAAATTAAAATCCCTGACTCTGCTTATTACGTATTGGGAGATAACAGTATTAACAGCCGTGATAGCAGATACTGGGGTTTTGTTCCTTCTAAAAATCTTGTTGGTGAAGCATTGTTCATTTACTGGCCCCCGTGGCGAATGGGGTTAATCAAGTGAGGTCTATGGAAGACAACAACAAAGAAAAGATTATCCATATCAGGGAAAAGGATTTCAGGAAAATAGCCGCCTTCAGAAGCAAAGCAAGGCAGCTGGAAAACCAGTGTAAATTGCTCGATGAAAAAATCTCAAATATGGAAAAAGAAGTTTCAGAATGGAAAGAAAGAGCAGCCCGGCTGGCGGCTGAAATGGAGAATCTCAGGAAAAGAGTAGAAAAAGAAAAACAGGAATTCAGTGCATTTCTTCAGGCATCTTTTGCAGAAAAACTCCTTTTCTTCGACGAAATTTTTGAAAAAATTGTAAACGATGTTTGTTCAAGCAAGGATATAAACAAAAATGTATCAGATGGTCTTGTCATGCTTAAAAAACAATTCACATCACTATTGGAATCTCTTGGAGTGAAAAAGATTGAAACACAGGGAAAACTATTTGACCCGATGATTCACGAGGCAGTTGAAATTGTTGAAACAGACGAAAAACCAGAAGGTACAATCATTGAAGAAGTACGTTCCGGTTACACCATCAATGGCAAACTTCTCAAACCCGCTCAAGTAAAGGTGGTTCGTGGAAAAAATAAAGATACTGGCTCCAGCAAAGATTAATCTTATCCTTGAGGTGACAGGAAAAAGATCTGATGGCTACCATGATATCTGTTCCCTTGTGGAAAAGGTAAATCTTACTGATGAGATCGAGATTCTCAAACACGAAAAACATTCCATACAGTTTGCAGGACCATGGGTAATACCAGAAGAAAACACAGTAAAAAAAACCATAGACAAACTTTCTCAATTATTTCCCGACAGGGCTGAAAGGTATCCATTAAAAATTGTTATTACAAAGCATATCCCGCCAGGAAGTGGTCTAGGTGGCGCAAGCAGTGACGCTGCGGCAATATTGACAGCGTGTAATAAACTCTGGCAACTCGGGCTAGGACAGAATGATTTAATAAACATTGGCAGCACAATTGGTTCTGATGTACCCCTGTTTCTAACAGAGGGTCCCTGTATCATCGAAGGCAGAGGTGAAATCGTTCATCCTGCAGGAACTTTTCCATCTCTAACCTTTCATCTTTTTGTTCCAGAATTTCAGGTTTCAACGAAATTAATTTACGACAATCTTCCTTCTCGGCTTTTAAGTGATTTGACATCAGCTCATTTACGAATTAAAATTTTTGTGTCATTATGGAAAGAAAATAACATAAAACAGATGGAAAAATTTTTATTCAACAAACTGGAGGAGGTGACGCGGAGAATTTACCCAGAGGTAGATAGAGCCATTGAATGTCTTGGGGACTGGTGCGGAAAACGTTTCATTTTGAGCGGGTCAGGAGGGGGTATTTATGCTTTAGGCACAATGGACCGGGTTCTTCTTGATAGAAAACCGGAAATAATCCGGCACTGGCGTCACTATAAACTTGAAAGTTATTACACCTGCCTGCAAAAGGAGGAGGAACAACATGGAAATTACTGAAACCAGAATTTCGCCAATCAATAAACCAAATAGCAGATTACGCGCATATGCGTCGGTGACCTTTGACAATTCATTCGTAATCCGTGAAATTCGGATTATCGAGGGGAAAAATGGTCTCTTCATCGCCATGCCCAGCAGAAAGATGCAGAAGCCATGTCCCAGGTGTAACTTCAAAAATCCGGTGACAAATAAATTCTGCGGACAATGCGGAGCAGAAATTAAGAATGTGGAACAAAAAAATCAGAAAACCGGTCCCCAACAGCATAAGGATCTTGCTCATCCGATAAATACTCAGTTCCGGGATTATCTGCAAAAAAAGGTTCTTGAGGCATACAACCAGCAAAAAGAAAGCGCCACCGGAAAAGAAAATAATAAATAACTGATTGATTTTGCCCGGTGGTGTAACGGTAACACACCGGCCTTTGGAGCCGTGGTTCGAGGTTCAAATCCTCGCCGGGCAGGTACCGTGAAAAAATCATGAATAATCACATATCAGCAATAATCCTTGCAGCTGGCTACGGCAAACGACTCGGCGGAGAAAATCAAAAAACATTGACTCAGATACTCGGTAAACCCATTCTTGTTTACTTAATGTCTACAGTTAAACAGTGCAACCCGAAAAAAATTGTCGTAGTTGTTGGATTTCAAAAAGAAAAGGTAATGGAACAATTGAAAGGAGAACCTGTAATATTTGTTGAGCAAAAACAATTACTCGGTACAGGTCATGCAGTAATGACAGCCGAAAATGTCCTTTCAGATTTCTGTGGAAATGTGATTGTTTTGTGTGGAGATGTACCTTTTCTTTCTTTTGAAACGATCAATAAACTAAAAGAGACGCATGAAAATACTCATGCTGATTGTACAATTCTTACTGCCATTGTTGACTCGCCATATGGATATGGCAGGATCGTAAGGGATGTGTCAAACAATATAACAAAGATTGTTGAAGACATCAATGCTTCAGATGAAGAAAAGCAAATTAAAGAAATTAATGCCGGAGTTTATATCTTTAAAAATAAAATCCTCTTTGAATCCCTGAAGAAAATAAAACCAAACCCTGTAAAAAATGAGTACTATCTTACTGATGTGATTGAAATTTTTATATCAGAAGGAAGAAAAGTTTCTACATGGACAACACCATCTCCTGAAGAAACTATAGGAATTAACACTCCTGAAGATCTGGAGAAAGCCCTGCAATACATTTCAAGTTTAAGGAGAAAACAATGAATAACTGTCTGATTTTCACGGGAAATGCTAATAGACCTCTTGCAGAAAAAATATGTGAGTTTCTTGGAAAACCATTGGGACAAATGGAGGTTTCAAGATTTAATGACGGTGAAATCTCAGTAAAAATAGAAGAAAACGCAAGGGGAAAGGATGTGTTTATCATCCAGCCAACCTGCGCTCCTGTCAACGAGAATCTCATGGAACTCTTGATTATTCTCGATGCCTTCCGCAGAGCATCTCCCCGTAGAATTACAGCAGTTGTACCATATTATGGCTATGCGCGACAGGACAGAAAAGACAGACCAAGGGTCCCAATAACAGCAAAACTGGTAGCAAATCTCCTTGTTGCCGCAGGTGCCCAGAGGATATTAACGATGGACCTTCATGCACCCCAAATTCAGGGCTTTTTCGATATTCCGGTTGACCATCTTTTTGCTGCTCCTGTGATTATTACCTACATCAGGAGCAAGAACCTAACCAATCCTATTGTCGTTGCGCCTGATGTTGGAAGTGTAAAAATGGCAAGGGCATTTGCAAAAAGAATCAATGCGCGACTGGCAATAGTGGATAAAAGAAGGGATAACCCTGATTCAGTTGAAGCAACCCATCTGATTGGTGATGTCTCCAACTGCGAAGCAATTATTGTTGACGACTTAATCTCAACGGGAAACACTGTTGTTGAAGCCACCAAAGTACTTCTTGAAAACGGAGCGTCAAAGGTTTTTGTCAGTTGCACGCATCCAGTTCTTTCAGGAAATGCCATTACAAAACTCGCAAGCGCCGGAATCACAGAAATTATTGTAACTGATACAATTCCTCATCAATCATTACCTGAGCCGTTTACTGTCCTTTCTGTGGCTGAATTACTTGGCGAAGCCATAAAGAGGATACATCAGGAAACATCAGTAAGTTCGCTTTTTATTTAACATCATCCCATTGAGGGTTTTTTTCTGTGGTTGGCCCTTTTTGATCGCCACCTGAGTTTTCGTTTTTTTCTTCTCATCTTTTCCTCTTGTTAACGAAGTTAGATACTGTGGCATATAGTATACAGTCAGTGCTACCATCAGTCAATTTCAAAAATTCTCAATTTCAGGTTATAATGCTTGTAAAATAAGAGATCTTGTAAATCATAAAAGGAGGAAAGATTGAAATATCTAATCACAGGAGGTGCTGGATTTATTGGTTCCCATCTTGTTGACGCACTTCTTTCTGATCCAACCTCTGATGTTACTGTTATTGACGACCTTTCCACTGGTTCCATTGAAAACATCAGGCACCATTTGAAAAACCAAAACTTTCATCTGTTTATTGATAGTATTCTGAATCGTTATATCGTTGAACAACTGTGTATGCAGGTAGACTTTATTTTTCACCTTGCGGCTTCAGTGGGAGTGAAAACGGTTCTTGAAAAACCACTTGAATCAATTGAAATAAACATTGAAGGAACAAGAAATGTCTTCAATGCAGCAGCAAAATATAAAAAACCAGTTCTTTTCACATCAACCTCTGAGATATACGGCAAGAATGAAAAAGTCCCGTTTACTGAAGAGGATGATATCATTATTGGCAGCCCCTCAAAAAAAAGATGGGGATATGCCTGCAGTAAAGCACTGGACGAATTCCTGGCACTTGCATATGCAGAAGAGAAAAATCTGATGGTTATAATAGTAAGGTTATTTAATACAGTGGGGCCCAGACAGACAGAAAAATACGGGATGGTACTTCCAAGGTTTATAAAACAGGCGCTTTCGAACCAGCCAATCACGATATTCGGTGATGGTACCCAAACAAGATGTTTCACGCATGTAAAAGATTCTGTTACAGCACTTATTAAGCTTTCAACTCTTGCTCAGGCACACCGACAGATTGTTAATGTGGGCAGTACTGAAGAAATTTCAATTCTTCAACTTGCACAACTGGTAAAAAGAGCCACAAAAAGTAATTCTGAAATTGTTTTTATAAAACCTGAAACGATATATCGAAGTGGTTTTGAAGATATGACAAGAAGAGTACCTGACATTTCAAAATTAAAAAGTTTAACAGGCTTTTCGCCTTCCATGCCAATTGAACAAATCGTAAAAGACACTGTTGATTTTTATTCAACCTGCAAATGAAATATAGAAAAATTATTCTATCAATAATACTTATCGCTGGCTTTGCTATACGTCTTTGCGCCCTGATTCAGTTGTCTTCAACATCTTTTTTCAATCCTGCGTTGATGGATAAACACGACCAAAAAACATTTCATCTATGGGCACAATCCATTTTGAAGCATCCTGTTTATGTTAATGGCGATGCATTCTATATGGCACCACTCTATGCGTATTTCCTTGCACTTTTGTACGCTGTGTCAGGTGGAAGCATTTTCTTTGCCGGTCTTATTCAGGCAATTGTTGATACTGTGGCAATTTATCTCTTGTATAGAATAGGAAGAACAATCAAGGACGAATATACTGGCATTATTGCCGCAGGACTCTATGCGTTTTACCAAACAGTTGTTCTTTACTCTGTCACCATTTTGAGCGATGGGCTCATTACATTTTTAAACATCCTCTTCATCTTTTCACTTTACAAAGCACTTGAAAATAAAAATCGCCTGTCATGGATTCTATGTGGTATTGTTTTTGGGCTTGCTGCTCTTGCAAAACCAACAATTCTTGCTTTTGTTCCTTTCATCATTGCAGGACTATTGCTCTGGCCTGATAACACTATGGTTTACCCGTTAAAAACAAATAAAAAATCTTTTCAGATTGCTATGGTACTGCTTCTTGCGGGACTGGCATGCGCCTTAACAATACTTCCTGTATCTTTGAGAAATCTCACAGTCAGCAACAGATTTGTCCTGATTTGCACCAATGGACCTATTAACTGGCAGATAGGAAACAGTTCAGATTCCACTGGACTTTTCTGTTATCCTGCCGGGCATCTTTTGTCTCCTGTAAGTATTGATTTCTGGAAATTGCTTCTCAAAAAAATGTTTCTTTTCTTTGACAGTTATGAATGGCCGCAGAATTTGAGTATATACATCGCAAAACAGCTGATACCGGTACTAAAATTTGCATTTGTAAGATTTGGATTGATTGTCCCACTCGGTGTCGTGGGCCTTTTTCTTGCAGCAAGAAAGAGAAAAAACTTTCTTTTTGTTTCATTTACAATCGTTCAGATTATGTGGGTGATTATGTTTTTCATTACGGAACGATACAGATTTCCTGCTGTTGCCTGCCTGACTGTTTGCGCAGGTTTTCTGGTCACCCAGACAATCGATGAAATAAAAACAAAAAAAATTGTATTGCCTTTTGTCAGGATTGCCATCGCAGGACTGTGGGGATACATATTCGCCTGGACACCCGGGCAGGTGTTTAATGATATGTACTGGAAAATATTCGCAAAACTCAGCAAAACAAACATCGTTTATAACCTGCAGACAGGAAATAATCAACTGGCTGAAAAGATAGCTACAGATTACAAAAAACTTTTGCCTCAGGACCCTGACAGTCACTTTTTCCTCGCCTGTGTGTATGCTCAGAAGGGAAAGATGGATGAGGCAGAACGAGAATTGATAAGTACTCTGGAACTTGAGCCAGAACATAGACTTGCAAAAAGATTTCTTGAGGAAATCAGAAAAAATGCCCATCCTCATTGATGTCATAAAATGATGGGGTATAATATTTTATTTGAAAAAATTTATAACTGAAAGGGAGAAAACAATGGAGTGGACAAATTCTTTTATTTTTACATCAAGGGAACCACCAGCAGATGCAGAAACAATAAGTCAAAAATTGATGCATCAGGCAGGAATGATTGATAAACTGGTATCTGGCGTCTATTCATATCTTCCCCTTGGATTAAGAGTATTACAGAAGGTTTCAAACATTATAAGAGAGGAAATGAATAACGCAGGCGCTGTTGAAATACTGATGCCTGCATTGCAACCATCATCATTGTGGAAAGAATCAAAAAGATTCGGGAAAATGGGCAAGGATATGATTGTTTTCAAAGATAGACATAACAGAGAAATGTTACTGGGACCAACCCATGAAGAGGTTGTTTCTGATATTGTAAGAAAATATGTAAGAAGTTGGAAGAACCTTCCTGTGATGCTTTATCAGATACAAACGAAATACCGCGATGAAATCAGGCCAAGATTTGGAATCATACGGTCCAGAGAATTCCTGATGAAAGATTGCTACAGTTTCGACAGAACAGAACAGGAATCTGAACAATCATACCTAAAAATGAGACAGGCATACCTGAGAATTTTTAGCAGATGTTCATTGTCTGTCACGGTGCAAGCAGCAGATTCTGGGGTCATCGGCGGGAAATTCTCTGAAGAATTTGTCGCTGCTGGAGATTGTGCAGAACTTGAAATAGGCCATATTTTTAAACTTGGCACTGATTACAGTGAAAAACTCCATGTGGTTTATATGGATAAAGATGGCATTGAAAAACCAGTGGTCATGGGATGCTATGGCATCGGAGTCAGCAGAATCGTCGCTGCCATCATTGAGGGCAGTTACGATGACAGAGGTATTATCTGGCCTGTTTCAGTGGCGCCATTCCATGCAATTATCGTTCCTGTAAACATGTCAGATAGTCGCGCTGTTGAAACTGCAGATAAAATTCATAAGGAACTGGAATCTTCAAATATCGAGGTACTTTTTGACAACAGGGAAGAATCCGCAGGTGTTAAATTTGCAGACGCAGACCTTATTGGCATACCTTACAGAATTACGCTCGGCAGAAAACTTGTTGATGGAAAAATAGAGATTATGGAAAGAAAAACCAAAAAAATATACGATGTTGAAGTTGAAAAGGCTAAAGAATTTATGCTATCTGCTATAAAAGAATCAACATGAATATTCTTACAAGTATTCTCAAAAATGGTTTCTCATTCAACAGAGACAGGATGAAACTTTTTCTTGTTGTATTTTGTTCAACTATTGTCCTGATGCAAGTCATCGAATATATATTTAAAGAGCAACAAAACCAGTTGCTCTGGCTTATGGTTGTTCTTTTTATAGAAAATTTTCTGACTTGCGGAGTTTATGGTTCTCTTAAAAATATTTTGCTCGAGAAGACCCTGACAGCAAAAATGTTTTTGATAAACGGCTTGAAATTTTTTACCCGCTTTCTTTTGATAAAACTGCTGTTTGTGGTTTTTATTGGTTTCATTACAGGATTGCTGATGCTTGTTGCTCAAGCCACAGGCAAATTTTCAATACCTATGACTGCAGGAATTGTCCTGCTATGGATTGTCTGGCTTGCTTTTCCATCATATTATTTTGTTCTATCTCTTTTTGCTCCAATAGTAATGTTCAGTCAGGACAGTTCTGTTCTGGAATCAATCAAAGCAAGCATCTTTTTCAGCAAAAAGGCTCTTGAGCAGATTATTGTTATTGCTTTTCTTTATTTCTGCTCTGTGTTAGTTTTTGTTTATTTACCAGAAAAAATGTATAATTTATCATCTGTTGCATGGCTTGTTTTAAAGGGAATTTTTGTCAGTATTTTTGAAATTGGCTTTATAAACAGTTTTCTTTTGTTATACGAAAAAGGAGATGCCACATGAAAGAGATGTTTGAAATTCGCTGGCATGGTCGTGGCGGACAGGGCGCAAAAACCGCAGCGCTTCTTTTCGGAGACGCTGCCTGTTCCACAGGTAAATACATTCAAGCATTTCCTGAATATGGACCCGAAAGAATGGGTGCACCTGTCGTGTCCTTCAATAGAATCAGTTCAAAACCCATCAGAACCCATGGACCCATTTTGAACCCTGATGTAGTTGTTGTACTTGATGTATCACTCGTTGAACAGGTGGATGTAACAGCGGGCCTGGATAATGAAAAGGGCATTATCCTTCTGAATTCTTCAAAGAAACCAGCAGAATTTGCTGAAAAACTAAAATTCACAGGTCGCATCTGCACAGTGGATGCATCAAGAATATCCATTGAAACCATTGGAAGAGAAATCCCGAATACACCAATGATGGGTGCTCTCATCAGGGTCACTGGAATGCTTGACATCAAAGAAGTAATTCAAGATATTAAACATAAACTTGAAGCCAAGTTCAGAAACAGGCCAGAGATCATTGAAGGAAATATCAAAGCAATTGAAATGGCATATAACCAGGTAAAAATGTCAAACTGACGGAGGTGATTGGTGGAAGAAAAAAAATTATCCTGGAAACAATTACCAGAAGGCGACGTTCTGGAAGCAGGCACATCAAGAAATTTTAAAACTGGCAACTGGAGAAGTGTAAGACCGATTCATATTCCAGAAAGGTGCATTCACTGTCTTATTTGCTGGGTTTATTGTCCGGATTCTGCTATCAAAACACAGGATGGGAAATTTTTAGAATTTGACTACGATTATTGCAAGGGTTGTGGAATCTGCGCACACGAATGTCCAAAAGATGCCATATCAATGGAGCCAGAGAAAAAATGAAGAAAACAAAATTATTGTTTTGGGCTATTGGGATTTTAGTTCTATCGGGCTGGGTAGCATTTATTGGTGAATATGCCTATTCCAAAAAGAAAATAGCAGAACTTCAAACTCGTATTGAACAGTTGGATTCTCAGATTAAATCAATTGGTGGCATTTCAAAAAATATAGACCAGACCATTGCTGAAGTTGACAGGATGATTGATGAATTTGAAAAGCTTAAGACAAGCCTTCAGCAGACCCGTAACAAAATTGAAAAGGTCAGTAAAACGGACTGATTCATAAGTTTTTCCTGATTTCATTGATAGCCACCGCACCATCCCTGACAGCAGATACAATTTGTTTCAAGGAACCAGACCTGATATCTCCACAAGCATAAATTCCATCAACTGAACTTTTAAGATTGCTGTCTGTTTTTATGTAACCCGATTGGTCCAGTGCCACTTCTGGTGGAAGAAATTCAAAAGAGGGCTTGAACCCAGCAAATATAAAAATTCCATCGATTTCAATGGTCGTTATTCCTTTTTCTGTCTGAACTATAATACCTTTCACAATACGTTCACCAGTAATCTCAACTGGTACCCCATTAACAATATTTACACCTTCTAAATCCTGTGATTGACTTTGAGGTTTCTTGATCCATGTTACAGATGCGAGTCCTTTCAGGTAGTTGATTTCAGAAATCACATGTTTTCCTTCGCCAACAACAGCAACTCTCTTATTTTTAAAAAATGCACCATCGCAGATTGCACAATATGACACACCTTTACCCAGAAAAGTTTCTTCCCCCTTGATCCCGAGTTTCTTAGGAACAGAACCAGAAGCGACAATAATGTATTTGGCTTCATAAAAGTTGCTGGAAGAAAACACCCTGAAACCTTCTTGAACTTTTTCTATCCTGTCAACATTTTGAAAAACAAAATTTACATTAAGCGCCGTCGCCTGTCTGTAAAATCTCTCAGCAAGATCAGAACCCGCTATACCATCTGGAAACCCTGGATAATTTTCGATTTTTTCAATCCATGCCAATTTTCCACCAGGATACATTTTTTCAATCACCACAAAAGACATATTTGCCCTCGCAGCATATATACCTGCAGCAATACCAGATGGTCCACCTCCAACAATAATCACATCCATGTCTTCCCCCTGGAAAGGAGATAAAATGCAAAAAGAAGCAAAATACTACCAGCGAAAATTTTTATCTTCCGTGAATGAACAATCATAAATCTCTGAAATTTTTTCATCGCTGAAAAAAATACAGCAAAAATAATCATAGGCACAGATAAACCAAGGGAGTATAACAATAAAAGCAGTATGCCCTTTGCAACTGTTTCCTGTGTGGCAGCCATTGTGAGTATCGCTCCAAGTATTGGTCCCACACAGGGAGTCCACGAAACTCCAAGTACAGCGCCAAAAATGATCGCACTTAAACCTGTAGGTTTTCTCTTGAACTCAGGAGAAAAAAAACCCTTGTGAAATGAAAAAATGTGTGTCAACTCAAGCGTTTCAAGAGCAAAAACAAGCATGATAATTCCTGCCAATAATCTAAAAAAACTCATGTGAGAGGAAAAAAATTTTCCTATGCCTGTCGCAGTCGCTCCCAGAGTGATAAAAACGATGGTAAATCCGCAGCACATCAGTATCACAGAACGAACAAGATGTCCTTTGCCTTTTTCAAGTTCGTGCACTGATGAACCAAGAATAAAAGAAAAATAAGCAGGTATCAGTGGCACCACACAGGGAGAAAAAAAAGAAACAATCCCAGCAAGAAAACTCACTCCGCTCCAGGCATACCAGGAAAGACTTATGTTTCCAATGACATCAGTCATAAAATCTCACAAAACATTGCTGAAAAAAATGTGAAATATCCCTGCACAGATTGTCAAGTTCTTCTTTTGAAAATAGTTTTCCGCCATCAAAATTCTTTTTTACCCCTATATTTCTATACTGTTGAAGAACAAATTTTTTCGCCCCATTTAAATGTTCTGCAATTTTTTTTATGTCTTCTGATGAATGCAAATTGCGAACAACAGTGGTCCTGAATTCATAATCAATATCTGAATTCATTAAAATTTCTATTGAACGAACTATTTTTTCAAGTATTTCATCAGTGATTCTTATTCCGCTTGCTTTTGAATATGCCTCTGTGTTCAATGCATTTTTTACATCCATTGCAACGCTATCAACCATTTTCGTATCTATCAAAAACTTCAGTTTCTCTGGAAAGGTTCCATTGGTATCAATCTTTATCCCCAGCCCCATTGTTTTCACTTCTTTAACCAGTTCAAAAAGAAAATCTGAAACAAAGGGTTCTCCGCCTGTAATCACAATACCATCAAGGAAATCCTTGTTTTCATCAAGATAACTCTTGATAGATTGCCAATCAATATCTTCAAGCCCATCATAATTTTGTACCAATTCCCAGTTCTGACAGAAAGGGCATCTCATATTGCATCGCGGCAGAAAAATTACAGAAGAAACCTTTGAATCCCAGTCACAAAAGGAGTTTTTCACCCAGCCCTTAATTGAATATTTCATTTGAGAAGAGAGTTAAAATTTTTCTTTTTTGTATATAATCCGAAGATGGTAAAATATCTGTGAGGAAACATTTCTGGGAACTTTACAGTGCCTCTGTTTATAGTATGTGCGGGACAGGGAAACCGTCTTTTCCATTGTATGAAAAAGAGCCAGACATCTGGCACATAATGAAAGATGTTCTTCCAGATCATCGATAAGCATCTGGTCCAGCTCTTTGTCAAGATATAATGAAATCAATTCAAGATATTTCTCACACTTCATAATTTTGCTCCATGTCCAGCATGCGATTGAAAATATTGAGACAGTTTATCCCGTAAAAACATCCTGCTTCTATGAATTCTTGACTTCACTGCAGGCACTGATAGATCAAGCATTTTGCTGATTTCCTCTGTAGAAAAACCTTCAATATCGTGGAGCACAAAAATTGTTTTGTATTTGCCGGGAAGCGCATCTACTGACTTTTCGAGTAATATTTTAAGTTCTTCATTTTTCAGATGAGCTCTGGGATCATTTGACCAGTCAGGTACATCAGTAAAATTCTTTTGTTCAGAGGCATCTCTGTCTGATTCAAATCTGACAAGAGGAATTTTTTTCTTTCTCATTTTCATGAAAGCATTGTTTGTGGCAATCCTATATAACCACGTTGAAAATGCAGATTTACCTTCAAACTTTGGAAGTGCATAGTATGCATTGATGAAAGTCTCCTGTAGAAGGTCAGCAGCGTCTTCTTTGTTTCCAAGAAGTTTCAGACCAAGATTGTAAATACGTGCCTGATTTCTTTTGACCAATTCCTCAAATGCAGCATGGTCTTTATTCTTTGCCCTTTCAATTAATTCATTTTCTTTTAATACCGCAAGTGCTTTTGATTTTTGTTCCATATTTTTATTATACCAGATTATCCTGACTCACAACAATTTTATCTCCCGAAAACAACAGCAAGTCCTGCCATCAGAAGAATCACCGAAAATATTTTTCTCAATTTTCGAGTGGATGTTTTCACGCTGACTTTTGCGCCTGCAACGGCAGTAAAAATAGCCACAAGGCCTATTATTGCCCCTGTTTGAACATCAACAAGTCCATGATAAAAATATCCTGCCACGCCTGAAAGAGAATTAAACACCACCACCGATAACGTTGTACCAATACAAATGTTCATTGGCACACCCACACACAAATGTAAAAGTGGCACCAAAACAATTGCGCCTCCGACTCCGCCCATACCTGATATCACTCCACCTGTAAATCCGATCAATATCAATTTTACCGGTGAAAGGTCAATATGCGCACGGCAACTTTCAACGTGATTCTTTCTGTCCCTCCACATATTGAAAGAAAGAACAATGGTCAAGCATATAAAGAAAATTTTCACCGCAATATCTGGCAATTTTGCAGTAATCGCGCTTCCAACCTGCGCACCGATAATACCAGAAACGATTAACAACACTGCCATCTTAAAATTTATCTGTCTAGCCTTCATATGGGCAAGAAAAGCAGAAACAGATGAAATAAATATCACCAGCAAACTTGTTCCGATTGCCTTTTTTATAGAGAAACCAAACAAAAAATAAAATACCGGCACATAAATAGTACCTCCACCCATACCTGTTAAACCGCAGATAAAACCTGCGATCAAACCGGTGAACAAAGATTCAATGATATGAATTGGTGTCATCAGGATTAATATTTAATCGGTTCGCGCCATAAAAACAATTCAAGGGTATTATTGTCAACAGGACATGGTCCTGTTGGGGTAACCCAGGTATGATTTGGCCATGTGCCACAGTCAAATTTGGCGCCCTGGCGGGCAAGTTCAACAGGACAGGCATGATAAAGATTGTGGTATCCCTCATATGTCTGGCAGCCATCTGAGGTACGACCACACTTTTCACATACAAGTTTAGGAACAATTCCAGCTCCGTATTTTGTAAAATATCCTGCAAACTTCACCTTTCCGCCACAACTAATACAAGTATAACCTTCAAATTTTGTAAAGTTCATTTTCACAAATTTTGCAGCTCTCACATTGTTTCCAAATTCATCTTTATAAGCAACAGGAAGAATAATCATCTTTGGCAGTGTAAAATTATGCCGTTCAATCTGTTCATAAAATTTCAGTAACCCATCTCTTACACGGGGCGCAAACTTTGTCTGATCTATTTCCTGTCCCATGTGAACAGATGAACTCATAATGACCAGGATACTTGCAGCCGCAACAAATCCATTAATACTGCCAAATAAACCGCCAAAAATCCTATCAATGGCTGGCTTGATTTCAACCTTTTTTCTCATTGCTTCAAGTAACAGGATAAATGTTAGAGCAAACACAATGCTGCTGAGGACAAAAAAGATTAGGTCAACAGGAGTTCCTGTGATACCGAACTTTGCAAATAGTTTAACTGGAGCTGGATAAACAAATGAACCGACAAAAATACCAAAAGCAATACCGCAGATATCAATCAGGGTACCAAGGAATCCTCTGCCTGCTCCTCCCAGGATTCCACCGAGAAAAAACATTATTACTATTAAATCAAGTCCGCCAAACATAAAATTATGATAACATTTTTACAGGAAGGAGGAAACCGAACGAAAATTTCATCAAGGTTGTGCTTGTTTAAAATTGTTTATTTTTTTGAAACCAACTTTCCGGTATTCCAGTCGAATCTGGTCACGACGCTGTTTCAATGCCTGATAATCCTGATTGTCTTTCAATTTTTCTTCTATCCTATTTCTTAATTGTGCCTGCAGGGACCTTATCTGTTCAGCAAGTTGTTTGAGTTCCTGATCTTGCTGAATCACAGTTCTTTCAATGTCAAACATTTTCTTCTGTATTTCAAGCAATTCTTTTACTTTGCCTGCAAGTGCAGGGTTATCTCCAGGCGCCTGACCGGGTTCGTTCATCCGGATAACAGGCATGTCTCCACTATAAAGCAGTGTTCCCGAAAATATTGCCACAAAGAGAATGATCACGATTTTTTTCATTGTTCCTCCGATATTAATTTATAACCTCACTGTGATGTTGTCAATTTTTAGACGGATTAATAATGAGAAATGGTTTATTCGCGTGGGCTTGATTTTCTTAAAAATTCCAGTATAATTCAATCCATTATGAAGAAAAAACTTTTTATTTTTGACCTTGATGGCACACTGATGGACGCTTATCAGGCAATATGGGAAACATTATTGTATACTCTGGCATCGCTCGGGTATGGCCCTGTGGATTTTGAAACAGCAAAAAGAGCTGTCGGACATGGAGACAAGTATTACATACCGGTGTTTTTCAAGCCAGAAGACGTAGAAAGAGCAAGAAAAATTTACAGAGAATATCACCTAAAATCTCTGAATGGGAAGGTACATCTGTTGCCTGGTGCAAAACAACTTCTTGAAAAATTGAAAAATACCAATAGATTTATTGCAGTGGCTTCCAATAGACCCTCTGAATCAGGTCTTCTAATTATCAAGAAACTCGGAATAGAACATTTTTTCAATTACACAATATTTGGAGATCAGGTCACCAATCAAAAACCAGACCCAGAGATGATTATCAAAGTGCTACAATTTTTCAAGGTTGAGAAAGAAAATGCGGTATTCATCGGTGACATGGATATTGACGTTATTACAGGTAAAAAGGCAGGTATTGATACAATTATTGTAACCACAGGCTCTTCAACGTTGGACCAGATTATAGAAAGTAATCCATCTAAAATTTGCAATAATCTTTTTGAAATTGTTGATATGTTAGATAAACAACTGCTTTAAAGAGGCCAGGACCGGATTTGAACCGGTGAATAACGGTTTTGCAGACCGTTGCCTTGCCGCTTGGCTACCTGGCCATAAAAAAATTATACCCATTTTTCATTATCTGGTCAATTGAAAAATTGACATTCATCGCAGGCGTATATACAATTGATATTATAAACGAAATCAGGGAAAGCATCTCTCACCTCATTTCTATGTTGATGGAAATGGACAAAGTAAAGGGTGAAAAAAGGTACGTAATGGAAAAAATAGAACAATTAATAAAACTGCTTAGCAAAAGCAACTGGAGGGACAAATGAAAAAATTTATCATGTTGTTGTTGGTATGTCTGGTAAGTATTTCTGCTGGTGAACAAAAAAAGAGCCAGGTTGTTGCAAAAATCAGCAACAAAAGCTTTACTTTAGAGGAATTCCAAGAAAATCTTAACCAGATGCAAAGTAGATTTGCTAATTTGAATTACGATATGAAAAAGAGAATTCTTGACCAGTTTGTTAGAGAAAAACTTTTTACAACTGCAGCGAAAGATGCAGGAGTCAATCTTACTTCTGAGCAGGAAAAGTATCTTGAAAGATCAAAAACCATGTTTCTCATTCGCAATTATATTTCAAAAATACTTTCAGAAAATCCAGTTACAGACACAGATATAAAGCAGGCGTATGAAAAAAATCCACAGGCATATCTAACACCTGAAAGAAGGAAATTGAGGCATATCATTGTTCCAGACGAGGAAAAAGCAAAACAACTTTTAAACAAACTGAAGGAAGGCGCTGATTTTGCGGAACTCGCCAGAGAGAACAACACAGATGCAACAAAACAGAAAGGTGGAGACCTTGGCTGGGCACAAAAAGGAATATTTGTAAAAGAGTTTGAAGATGTAGCTTTTTCTCTGAAAAAAGGGGAAACCAGTGGCATTGTAAAAACCCAGTTTGGGTATCATATTATAAGGGTTGATGATATTGAACAACCAAAACAAAGGTCATTCAATGAGGTTCAACAGGAAATAAAAAGAAAACTTGAAGAACAAAAAATCCAACAGATTGAACAACAGTTGAAAAAGAAATACAAAGTTCAGGTGGATTACTCTGTACTGGAAGATGCTGAAAAAAAATAAATTATTATCCTAATTTTTCTGAAATCAGCATCGCATCCTAATGATTTTCCTGGTATTTTTTTTCAAAGGTTTTGCAGCTTTATGTGCTCAGTCATTACTCCTGAGGGAATTTTACATTGTACTGCATGGAAATGAGTTATCATTCGGAATTGTTCTGTCAATATGGGTAATTTCTGGAGCAACAGGCAGTTTTCTGGTAGCAAAAAATGTTATAAAAAAAAATCCTTCAACATTCTATTTTCTCACCATTTTTGAAGGATTCTGGTTATTTATAAGTTTGGCTCTAATCAGATTATGTAGAACTATTTTCCACATTTTTCCGGGGCAGATGCTCAATATTCCACAACTCATTGAGTTAACATTGATTACAGCCGGCATATTTAATTTTTCTCAGGGCATAAGGTTTGTTATTGGTGGAAGTGTATTTCGCAGGAATATTAAAAGAGAAGAAATTGCCGGGTTACTTTATGGGTTTGAAGCAGCTGGTGCCTTAATTGGTGGCCTTGTTTTTGCGTTTTTGCTTCAAAAACATACGAATCCATTTCAAACATCTGCCATTATTGTACTTGCAAATATGATATCAAATGTACCCCTCCTTTCATTTTTTGATAAAAAAATCATTAAAATTTCAATGGCTATTTTTTACTTTATCGTACTTTTTCTTTTTGTATATCCTGTTGGATTTTATTCAAAATTGAATATTCTCACACTAATGAAACAATGGAACATCAAAAGTCCACCTGTATTTTATAAAAATACGCACTACGGAAACATCACTGTGATTGAAAGCGATAAAGAACTGTCTTTTATGCTGGATGGTAGTTTATTGTTCACAGCACCCTACCCTGATGTCGAATGGATTGAAAATACTTCTCACTTTCCTCTTCTCTATGCAAAAAAAACCGAGCATATTCTTGTGATTGGAGCTGGAATAAAAGGAATCATTCCTGAAATTGTTAAATATCGGCCTAAAACTATTGACTGTGTGGAAATTAATCCTGAACTCATAAGCGTTATCAAGCAATTTTCTTCATCGTATTTTCCTGAATACCAAAGTGGGAAAATTAATGTGATAGAAGACGATGCCATTGATGTTTTTAGAAAAACAAGAAAACAATGGGATGTCATTATTCTTGACGCCGGGTTTCCCTTCTCACTGAAAATCGCAAATTTTTATACGAAGGAATTTTACAACCTTGTAAAAGCCCATCTTTCACAAGATGGCATTTTTTATACACAACTACCGGGTTCTCCTGAATATATGTCTGAATCGCTTGCAGACATCCACAGAATCATGTACCTGACCCTGAAAAATGTCTTTCCGTCAGTTTATGTTATCCCAGGGTATTTTACGGGTTATTGTGCAGCAGTAAGCCCTGATATGCCTGAATTTTCGTATTCTTTTATTTCATCTCAATTAAGAAAAAAACAAATTCACACAACTGTCATCACTAATTTTTACCTTTCTAATAGGTTAGATGAAGAAAAAATTCATCATTTTCTTGAGATGATAGGCGAAAACAGGACATCTGTTAACACTCAATTAAAACCAATCATTGTGATACCTGCGATCAGGTACTGGATTTCAATGTCAGCAACTGACAAAAAATCTTTTGATAAAAATCATGATGCAAGCAGCATTATACTATCAGTTATTTTTCTTGTGAGCGCAGTGATATATATCTTGAAAAAACCAGTAAAAACCAGGGTACTCGAGCTAACAATGTTTTCAACGGGTTTTCTATCCATTGCGTGGGAACTGATTTACCTTTTCCTGTTTCAGGTAAATTATGGTTCAGTATATTTCTATTTGAGTATACTGACAGGAATTTTCATGGGCGGAATGGCAGCAGGAAGCGTGATTTTTTCAATTCATGTCAAAAAATTGAAAAATGCTTCAAGAAATCTTTTTCTATGGCAGATGATACAGATAATTTTTTCTATCGCAGGTATTGGTCTGGCTATTTTGCTTACCAGAACATTTCTGTCTGCATTTATTTTTTTCATCGTGATGGCTGTTGCTGGATTTCTTGCTGGATGGGAATTCCCCTTGATCAACAGTATTTATCTCACACGCGAAAAAACTATTACAGATTCCATGGGTAGATTTTATGCTGCAGATCTTATCGGTGCAACCACAGGTAGTTTACTGACAGCAACAGTTCTTGTTCCCAATTTTGGTATTCTAACAACCTGCATGATATTTGTGGTAATCAAGATCATTATGGCTGTTTTTGTTAGGACAGTGTTTCTTAAATAATATGTAGTTAAAAGAATTTGACCGCTCTATTTAGTTTTCTCAAAATTATTGGGAAGTTAAGGTTTAAAGTTCTCTAAAAATATGGATTTGTATCAACAGAGTAATTGCTAATCCTATATTTTTCAAGCACATTTTCAAGAAGAGCAAACGAATGCTTTCTTTCTGTGATTTTCCATAAAAATACTGTTTTTTGTATATCTTCAGAGACCTCATAAATTTCACCGTTTTTTTTCAATTCTTCAAACACCTGGTCTCTGTTTTTTTTCCAGTGTTTTCCAGAAACACTGATTTCAATCAAGTCCCCATAAGGCGGAAACATAAGATTTCCTCTTATCGCCAGTTCACGGCTGTAGAAACTTTCATGGCTATTGTTAACAACATCTGTGTAAAGTTCAAGTCCTGGATTCCTGGTTTGAATAATTATGGTGTGTTGCGGTTTCATCATTCGCTTGATTTTCTCAATAAGGAGAAAAAATTTTTCTTCACTTCTGAAAACACTTCTTGCAGCAATCATGTCAGCATCAGTAAAAATCAAAAGAAATGGAGAAATTTCAGCAAGATGGGAAACAAGATGTTGCGTACCTATGATAATTTGCAGGTTTAAATCAATGTTTTCGCTGTCATTCTGAACACCCACACGAAAATCCGGATACATTGTTTTCAAAATTCCTGCAATTTTCTGAATTCCCAACTGTCTCATACTGAGCTTTGCTTTTTTACATGTGGGGCATTTTCCTGAAATATCAAAAAATTTTTTACACTTTGTGCAGAAAGCGAATCTTTCAGATACAGGCATCACAGGGCTTTTACATTCCTTGCACAAAACAGCTGCACCACAATTTTTGCATATTACCAATCTTGCATATCCTTTGAGATTATGAATGATAACAACCTTTTCTTTTTCAAGTACGCATTGTTCAAGAAAATGTCTTGATGTGTCTGTAAGAATATCATATTGTTTTTTACTCTGAATCCTGCTTATCACAAGTTTGGGAAAATTTTTTTGTTGTGTTTCTACCAAAACCGCCTTTTTTGTCCTTACCATAAAAATATCAGTAATATCTGGTTGCAACGTCGTGAAAATTACACACACACCCAGCAATTCAGAAATTTTTATTGCAACTTCTCTTGATGTATAACGAGGCGATTGATTTTCCTTATGACCATATTCAGAAGGTTCATCCACAATAAGAATTTTCAGGTCAGAAACAGGGGTAAAAAGCGCAAGACGGGTTCCGACAATAATAAGATTTTTTCCATTCAGTATCCTGTGCCAGCAAAGTGTTTTTTCTGTCTTGCTTGATTGCCCTGTATAAAGTATCACCCTATTTCCAAAAATATTTTTCAATGCTGCTGCGTATTTTTTTGCGTCAAGATAATTGCTAACAATAAATACACATGAACCATTAGTTCGTGATGGAACTGATAGGAAAAATTCTATTTTTTCTTCTATCCTGTTAAGATGTAGAATAAAAATCTTCTCACCAGAGTTTTTAATATTCTCAAAAATCCTGTCTGCTGTCTCACTTTTAAAATCAACAGTACTTATATTGCATGATGACCCAATTTTTGTACCTAATTTTCTTAAACTGAGATTCTTGCTCATCATCGCAAGAACTGAACCTACTGAAGAAAAATATATTTGTGCTATTTCAAATGCAAGATTCAGAAGATGTTGCGGAATCAATGGATGTTCGTCGTACACTTTCAAAATTTTTTTGTATTGATATGGACCTTCTACTCCTGGCCCAATGACCCAGCCAAGCATTTTTCTTTTTCCAAAAGGAACAAGAACCCTTTGCCCTGGCTCCAGAGGAATGTCTGTTTTATAAGTAAAATTTGTTCTGGCAGGAATGTCAACCGCAATGGAAACAAGCATCTGCTGATTGGTCATGATTCAGAACAATAGTGCTTCTGTAAAAATTTCTTGAAAAGACGGAAAAAGGGATAATTCAATAGTTTTTGTTATTCCTGAAATGTATTCAATGTCCTTTCTTAAATCAGCATTACACAAAAATAGTAATGTGGACGCAAGAGAAGTATTGCCTGAAGGAATAATTTTTTCTGAAGGAAATTCAGGAAGCATCTTCAATGTTTTTAAATTTTCAATGTTAACAAAATTGCCAAGAGCACCCGCAAGATACACGTTTTCTATATCATTAATCTCTACATTTCTTATCTTCATCAAAATCTCAATTCCACTTCTAATCGCTGCCTTTGCTGCCTGAAATTCTCTAACATCTTTCTGCGTGAGATAAACAGATTCAGGTTCAAGGATAAACAATTGGTTTCCATCCTGCGATTTTAGCATTTTCGCCAGTTGCGACGTGGACTGGTCATCAAATCTACCTGTTTCATTAATAATCCCCTGCTGTCTCAAAACTGTAACAAGATCCACAAGTCCCGAACCGCATATTCCCTTTAAACTATTTCCACCAATAATCTGCCAGTGGAGTTTCCCGTCAGAAAACCAGCATCGTTCAAGAGCGCCAGTTTGAGCACGCATCCCAAAAGTGATTCTACCGCCTTCAAAAGCAGGTCCAGCAGCAGTTGATGCTGCGATAATTCCATCTTTATTCCCAATAACTATTTCTCCATTTGTACCAATATCAATTCCCATTTGAATGTTTTCTGATCTGTGAATACCTGTAGCAAGAATTAACCCAGTTGTGTCTCCTCCAACAAATCCGCCAAGTACAGGAAAAATGAATAATCTACCTTCAGAATTGATATGCAAACCAGCTTTATATGCTGGAAATTCAACTGGTCCTTTCATGACAGGATTGAAAGGAATTTTACTCAATGTTAATAGTGGCAGGTTCAAAAAAATGTGTTCCATCACAGTATTGCCCGATAATACAAACTGATATATGTGATGATTCTTAATACCTGCTGTTTTTACCGCCTCATCAATCATCTTATTAATTTCATCAATCACAACCCTGCATAGAGTGTTCAATCCGGATTCTTTTAAGCTGAAATCTATCCTGCTTATCACATCATCCCCGAATTTAATCTGGGGATTTGGTCTAACGACAGTCACAACCTCCCTGCAATTAACAAGGTCAAACAAAGTCAAAACCATTGTGGTGGTACCCAGGTCAAAGCCAATGCCATAGGTTTGTTGTGTTGTGTCTCCTTTTTCAATCGCTATAATGCTTCCATTGTGAAAAACCACTGTAAAATCATTTCCCCGGGATAAAGACGGTTCTCTGAGCAAAAGTGGATTCACCTGTTCAACACCCACTCCAAGAAACATGGCAATCTGTTGTTGCAATGAAACTGGATGATCAAGGGTAATGGGCGGAAGCACCAGGTGTTTTTTTGTAATTTGTGGATTTCTCGGCATATCACACAAGACCTTAGTTGTAAGAATTTTGTGATATGAGGAACTTTTTCCTTCAATTAAAATTCTGCAATGATGATAAACTCTTGACTGACATGCAAGCCGCCACCCGGATTTTACCTTGCCGCCAAGAAGTTTTTTTTCTGTTTCTGTGGGCGCTGATGCGCCTTCAACAACAACTACTCCGCACTTTCCGCATACACCCTTCCCACCACATGGAAGTTCAAACGGAATCCCTGAACGTTCTATTGCAGAGATAATCTTACTTCCCTCAGGAACATCAACCTCAATCATCCCTGGTTCAAAAATCACCTTGATGTTTTTCATTATGATACCTTTTTGTAAATGTGAGTAAGATTATATCCTGTTTTGAAAAATTAAAAAAGTTATCCGTTGCGATTTTTTGTCTTTTCCCAGCCAGAAAGAAAGCAGAAAAAACTATTGCCAATAGAAGCAATATCATAACCACCCTCAAGAACAATAAAAACAGGACATGAAACTCCTGAAGCAATCATTTTCGCCATATGGTAATAGTCAGAATCCACAAATCGCAGTTGAAGGAGCGGGTCATCTAAATGAGTGTCAAACCCGAGTGATATTCCAAGAATATCAGGTGCAAATCTTCTGATCAAACCTATTGCCTCAACCAGAAAAATCTTATAGTCAGAAAAAGCGGTGTTCGGCTTCACGGGAAAATTATAACAATTCGAAAAACTCACCAGCCCTGTTCCAGGATATGCGGGATGCTGATGAATAGAAACAAAAATGACACGATCAACATCCTTAAATATTGATTCAGTGCCGTTTCCATGATGTCCGTCCAGGTCCAGAATCGCAACTTTTTTTACAGTCTTTAAACAGTGTGTTGCAGCAATTGCCATATTGTTAAAATAACAAAACCCACCAAGAAAATCTTTCCCCGCGTGATGACCTGGCGGACGAATCAGAGCACAAGCGTCCCTTCTATCAAGCGCGCTCTGTGCCGCAGCGACAGCTCCGCCAGCAGACAAACATGCATAGAAGTAAATATCTGGAATGTTCGGGGTATCAGGGTCAAAAAAATTGTTATTTTTAACCATATTTACAAGTCGTTGTGAATGAACTTCCAGAAGTAAAGTTTCTGACACCTGCTCGAAGGAATGAAGTTGCTTCTTTCCTTTTTTTTCAAGAAAATTCACAATTGCTGAAAGTCGTTGTGGACATTCTGGATGCTCTGGTTCCCTGTATTCAAGAAGTTCTTTTCTAAAGAATATTTCCATAATGATATTTTTTACCACATAAAAGTTGAGTTGACAATTTACCTTTTAATGGTAAACTAAATAGTCGCGATACAAAGCATCAGGAGGTAATAAAAATGGTAGAAAAAGAAAAGAAACAGGTGAAATTTATTGCAAAAGTGAGAAATTCTGCAGGAAAAAGTACCAGCCGTGCTCTCAGAAGATCAGGATTTATTCCAGGGGTTCTTTATGGAGCAGGTGAGGACAATAAACTTCTTGCAGTGGACAAAAAATCCGCAGAAATTACTCTTAGACATGTTACAAGCCACAGTGTAATGGCTGACCTTGAAATCCAGCACGATGGTGGAAAGGATGTTCTAAAAACAATTGTAAAAGAAGTCCAGACCAATCCCATTACAGGAGAAATTCTGCACATAGATTTTTATCATATAGGTAAGAATCAACCAGTCCATTTAAGTGTTCCTATCAGATTGATCGGTGAATGCCCTGGAGTAAAAGAAGGTGGTATCATGGAGCATGACCTCAGGGAAATAGAAGTTGAGGGTCTTCCTGATGCTATTCCAGAAGCAATTGAAGTAGACGTATCAAATCTGAAAATTGGTGAAAGTATCTATGTTAAGGACATCAATTTTCCTGAAGGCATAAAACCCCTTGTTGATTCTGAACATGTTGTAGTCACAATCCTTGCTCCAAAGGCAGAAGAAGTCCCTGCGCCTGAAGAAGTTGCCGCGACTGCGACAGAAGAAGCTCAACAACCAAAAGTAATCACGCAGGAAATTGCTGAGGAACGTAGAAGAGAAAAAGAAGCGAAAAAAGAAACTGAAAAGGGTGAATAAATTGTGGTCATACTCGGCCTTGGAAATCCCGGGAAAAACTACATCAACAATAGGCATAATATTGGAGTAAAGGTCATATCAGAGTTAATTTCCCGCGCCAGTTTATCAAAAAAATGGAAAAGAAAGTATTTTCGTGCCAGTGAAATAGAAATATGCGGTAGAAATGTGATTGTTGCAAGGCCATCCACATTTATGAACGAAAGTGGCAAAGCTGCAATTGCGCTGTGCACAAGTTTTGATATTAAACCAAACGAAATTCTTCTTGTATATGATGATGTGAATCTTGCACTGGGAAAAATTAGAATAAGGAAAAAAGGAAGTAGCGGTGGGCACAAGGGTGTTCAATCTGTTATTGAATCCATAGGGACAGAAGAATTTCCAAGAATAAAACTTGGTATTGGAATGCCATCTGAAGAAATGAACCTTGTTGACTATGTACTTTCCGACTTTACTGAAGAAGAAAAACCGATTGTCAAGCAAATGATAGTTGATGCAGTAGACGCAATTGGGTTAATTTTGAAAGAAGGCATTGAAAAGGCAATGTCAATCGTTAACGGAAAAGGATAAGGATATGGCTGATATTTCATTAAAAAAGATTCTTCAACTCCATAATGGTGGAAAACTTGCTATCTCTATGAAAGTTCCATTAAAAACAAAAGAAGACCTTTCAATTGCCTATACACCCGGAGTAGCAGAAGTTTGTAAGGTGATAGAAAAAAATCCGCTTTTTGCCTATCAGTACACAATCAAAAAAAACTCAGTTGCTGTTGTCACTGATGGAAGC
>Ga0209204_1000412_pt1 | contig 46650 bp, 46 predicted proteins | sample AD_JPNMR2_MetaG_FD_184425 | JGI IMG/M metagenome (GOLD analysis project Ga0209204, IMG submission 184425) | Active sludge microbial communities of municipal wastewater-treating anaerobic digesters from Japan - AD_JPNMR2_MetaG (SPAdes) (version 2) | ecosystem: Engineered > Bioreactor > Anaerobic...
TTCAGGGTCGGAGTAGACTTTCCAATAACCGTTTATCGTATAACCTTTACCCCGGTTTTCGATAAACTGCCAAACGTCAGCGGCAGGCACGCCAAGAAAGATACCAACTTCATGAGGGAACTGTTCGTTTCGAAAACGTTCAATCAATACTTTGAAATACTCTGCAGCGGTTCGTAGATTATGATACCCATAGTTTTTTAAAAAAATTTGATTTTCAGTTCTGTTAATTGTTGCTTCAATCAAGTCCGGCCGATAGAACAAGACCAAACTACCGGTTGGAGTCTCCTTAATACAGAGCCATTTGAGATTAAAAACCTTACCCCAATATCTTCCGAAACAGTTTTTATACTGCTTCCAAAGTGTTTTCAAGTTGAATCTGTTCGGAGTGAAACTCAGCAAGGTTGCCGGTTTTAACCCCAAAATAGTTGGAGCGGCACGAAAGAGGATCAATGCTTCCAAATAATCCCGTTCTAACTCAACTGTCTGCTGTCTAAGCTCATTCACTTTTCTCATTGGAATCATGCTCAGGAGTTAAATATTGATCTTCTGCCAATTCCGCTGATTCATTAAGCGCGTTGAACAATAAAGCTTGTTTCAACTCCATGGCATTATCTTCACAGGCATCTGCTGCTATTTTTTGGTCTTTCTTCTTCGCCATCTCTGAAAACCTCCTGATCCAACTTAAAAAATTTCTAAACAGATGTTTTACTTTATTCTAAAAGATTATACACCGATAATCTAAAAACTTATATAATATTACAAAGATATAATTGCTTATCGCTTATTTACATATGGTTTAGCTGATCTGTTCAGGTTTCAGCTCGACCATTATCACTCCCCTAGATAGCTAAAAGGGAGGGAAAATAATGTTTTCCCCTGAAGAACTTGAACAGCTAAAACAAGTATTATCTCAATTGAAAGCAAATGAACCTGAATTACAAAAAACAGATCAAAATCCAAATAATAAGGAGCATTTTTTAGAGAATAAACCTTTAGAAGCTAAAAAAAAAAGCGAACCAGCCTTGTGTAAAACTCCCGCTCAAATGCTGGTTATAGCCGGATTATTAACCGAATTTTTAGAAGTTCATTCAATTACAGTAAAAAAAGATCAAGTAGTCACTGTTGTTTTGACCAGTTCATTAAAGAAAAAACATTGCCATCTAGATAGCCAAGAAGATTAATGCCAAATTACCTTATTAATCCAAAGGCCATAGTCTTATTTACAGATCATATTTTACTACTGAAATTTTTAATATTAGCAGAGATCATATATAAAAAACTCCTTGAAAAAGGAGTTTTAATAATATTGATATTTGATTACTTCCGTTTCGTCTTTACCTTTATTTTATAGGAGATTTCAGTTTGGATCGGTAAATCAAATTTACTTGCAGTTACTTGCCCAACTCCTTTTATCTCAATATTTCGCGAATATAAACAACCATTAGTTAAATCAAAAACAGTCTCTCCATTTAGAATAAATGGCAATTTATAATCGATCTTGCTCCCAAAACCAAAGAATTCGTAACTATCTGTATCAGATTCGTCCCCGTCTTCAGCTTGATATTCCGGTTCTGCACCGGATTCAGCCATTGAATTAACCGCATTTTTCTCCTGTGACAACATCTGTGCTTTTAACTCTTGAAGATCTATTGTCTTCTCAAACAGTACATCAGCCGTGGTTTTAAAGTAGGCTAAATTGTTTTTGCCACTCTTTTTGAACCGTACTAATTGATAGGATATTGGAAAGACAATCCCTTCTCCATCATCAAGAAGCTTTAATTTGGTCTTCAACAGATGATTATTCGTCCAACTATCACCGATCTTAACTGACTTTTCAGGTAAAATATGATACTTCAATCCAAAATAAAACTTCAAAAAATCAACTAATGTTTGTTCAAAGTTCTTTTGAAACTCTTCGAGCCGCGCTTTCGCAAGTTCAATCTCTGCTTCAGTCATTCCTTCGTCATCGGTTACACTCGTTTCCTGATTTCCTTCTTCCGCAGAGTCCTGGCTATCTGATTTTAACTCTTCTAACTGATTAATTTCAACAACCTCTTCAACATCAGCTTTCTTTAAAATAACATCAAGGACCTCTCCCGACGGCGCCAAGATCAGTTGGATGGCTGAACGTTCGTTAGAATTAATAACTTGTTTATACTTTTTTCCTAAAAATTGAGATTTAAAACTGATTTTACTGATACTTAAATCAATAATCATCTGTTCCTGATCGTTGTTCTTGATCACTTCAAGTGAATCATATCGCAAGTCGATATCAGCCTTAAGGCTAAGGTTGCGATCCAAAAACTCTTTCGGGGGTTTTACAGCTAATTCGATTTTAATGTCGGTTGAATATTTAAACTCTTTATTACTTGGCGCATATTTTAACTCTGTTGGCAATGATTGCGCAAAACCAATGCCGATTGTGAATATTAAACCTAAAACAATCAATATCAATTTTTTCAATCCAGTTCCTCCCAATAATCATTATTTGAGATCAATATTTAACATACTCAAAATTCCATACCTTTTTTTAAAATCCTTCAAAAAATGGGATCAAATTCTAAATACAATCTTTAGCTAAATTTTGTTAGTAGTTAAATTAAAATTGATTTTAAAATCGGGTCTGTCTCCAAATAACGCTTTGCTAACCGGCGATTTTCTTCTAAATGAATATAAGTACAACGATATGGCTTAAAAGAAGGGGCAATATCAATAGCTCTTTCAAAATCAACAGCTTTCATCTGCAATCCTTTGACATGTTCAAAGAATCCGGTCTCCTCTAAAAATTTGGTAACCCGCGGCGAACGGTGATTTTGGACTAAGCTCATCAAATAAGTAGCCACTCCGACTTGAATCCCATGTAACTGTGGCTTTTCAGCTAACTGATCCAACCCATGGGAGATCAAATGTTCGCTTCCGCTTGCCGGAGCACTGTTACGGGCGATCTCCATCGCAACGCCACTCATAATCAATGAATCAACCAATTCCCGCAGAAAAAATTCATCATGAATGTCTTTTTTAATATCCATCCGCACAATACTGTTAACAGACTTCTTGGCGATCATCGCTGCAAAATCATCGATCTTCGCAACTCCCTTTGCATCTTCAAACTCCCAATCAAAGACCGCTGTGATTTTCGAGATCAAGTCACCAACCCCCGAATAGATTAACTTCTCGGGTGAACTTTTGATCACATCCAGATCGACAACAATTCCATATGGCATTTTTGCCGGGACCGACCGTCGCCGCCCTTCGATAAACAAGGAACAACCCGAGCTGGAAAAGCCATCATTGGAAGTTGAAGTTGGCACACTGATGAACGGAATATCATTTAAGAAACTGACATATTTAGCGATATCAAGTACTTTACCGCCACCAACACCGATAATCATTTCAGCGGTGGACGGAATCGAGAACGCAAAATTTAAAAGACAGTCAATACTGTTGTTATCCTCTTCGTAGATATGTAATATTTCGATGTTGTCATCATTCAACGAGTCAATTACGGTCATCCCGAATAATTCTTTAATCCCATCTCCAAAAAAAAGCACCACATGGGTCTTGCCGGTTTTCTTTACCAACGAACCAATCTTAGCCAGATTCCCTTCATTAACATCCAATAATGTAGGTATTGAAATATGATGTTGCGGATTTTTCACATTCTCACCCCATAAACCAATTTAAAAAAGGTGTACTAAGTATTAGTTACTATTGTACACCTTTTTTTAAAAATTTACCTTATTTTTTTGTTAATTATGTTGGCGAATTTATCGGAAATTCGGTATAAACCGGCATTGTTACCTGACGGTAGATTCCTAAACGCTTTAAAGTATTAACCGCATAAACGGTGATTGGTACGGTATAGGCATCACTAAGCTGCCCTGAAACAACATAATTGAACATTGCCTCCATATTAACACTGTCCCAGTAGAGTTTTCCATAAACATTTAAGATGTAATAACCTTCATTCTCATGAAAACTGAAATTCTTAATTACCATGTCAAAAGTTTTGCCACCCATATCAAAAGCTCTGATAAAGAAGTCATTACTTTGGACTGAAATTACAAAGTTATCAACTACAAATTCCTTTTCAGGTGATGGGCTGGCATAAAGCGGGACAAAATCTTCCAATCTCAAAGTTGCAGTTATTGGTAAGGCTTCATAACCCGTCAAATCATAAGGGTCCTGCGTGAATCCTGTAACCACATATCCCAAAAAATCATAGGTTACAAAGAAATAAGTGCGCCCCTGTTCTGGAACTTCGGCAACAACGATCAATGGTGGAAAAGCATTTTCAGTAACCCGCCGGTAAATTATTATTGGCATATCGGTTAACCAAGGCAATTTGAGCGTCGAAAACGGTCCGTACTCCCATTGATTTAAAATTGTATGACGCCTAATCTCTTCGAGCAAGACATTTACATAGACCCCATCCTGTGGTTGTTCAACTGTTTGAACGATTGGAAACCGGGGCAATGTTGGAGCCTCCGGATAAAGATTAAAGTCAGCAATAGCTTCAGCAGGTTTTGGAAGCGTAAAGACTTCTGCCGGTAATGGTGTATTAAGTGCTAAATAAGTAAATTCATCAACAATCCGGTTGCCACGGTCCAGGTTTTCACGAAAGACCGGTAAGTATTGTACCGGATCATACCAGATAGTAAGTGTATTCAAACGGTATCCGGGATAACTTCTCCCGCCAATAACCCGATCTTCAACTGCCACTAACTGACTGCTGTTTAAAAATTGCATCAAATCAGCTTGGAGGTTATAAAGTGAACTCTCCACGCGAATTGTTTGATTGGTCTGGTAGTAAATCCGTTGCAATTGATCATATTCGAACCTGCGGCCGCCGACTTCATTGACAATCCGCGCCCGCCAGACAGGCTGAACAGTTAATGATAAGGGACTGACTGGCGCTTGTAACTCCACCTCATAAGCGATACCAATGGCATTATCATAATAGACATCATAAGTTGTTATTGCATTGGTAAACTGTCCCGTTAACGAAGTTGTACGCAGTCGATAATGAACTGTATTTAACACCTGATTCAACCCCTTCATCTATAGATTTGGGCTCTGATAAACAAATGCTTTCCTAAATACTGTATTGGAGGAGTCTGTGTATAATGCCACCGGCACGGACTTTTCTGATAAGCACAGAAATGAGTTTTTTTACCGATCGGATCCTCTCCTTGCAAGGCTCTGCTGGCAGCCTGCTTAGCTTCGACCATCATTGGTTGATTGGAGTTATATGGGGCCTGCCAAAAGCGATTGTTGGAATAGGCTTCGAATTGACCAGGCGTTTGAATTATTTGGAGAATTGATTTATTTTCGGCCCGTGCCTGATTTAAGATCGAGGCACCTACTCCAACTTTACCGTTTAAAATCTCTGATTCAGCTTCACCCCAAATAATGCGCGCCAGAATCTCTAAGTTAGTCATCAGAACTCACCTCACCTCTTTGGCGGTTTCCCTTCGCGTTTCAATTACATGACCAATATATGAGGCTTTACGAAGAAAAATACTTTGCTAAAATAAAAAAGTCCGAAGCGCTTCGGACTAAGCAAAGATTTATTACTAAGAACTATCTTGGGACAATTTCTCTGGGCCATAATTTGCCCAATTTTTGCCGATTATCAGCATTTAACAAAGCATAAACCACCTCTTCCTTGGGTACAGAATAAATAACTAATCCATCTCTCTCTCCCAACTCCGAGCGAATCGGCCAAGCAAGTTGTTCTGATTCGAGATTAAATTGGGCATTGACATTTTCGTTATTGCCCCGTGCATCAAGTCTGATCCATCTGTTAATTGTTCTTAAAAAAACAGCATTTAAACCATGAAGCAGTAATAAATTATCAACTTCATCACTTAATACCATCTGATAACAAAAACCGGTCGGAATGCCAGCAGCTCTTAAAATAGCGGCTAATAAATGCGATTTCCCACAGCAGTTCCCATGCTTTAACAGCAAGACTTCTGAAGCTTTGCAAGTAACCTGCCGCGCCTGAATATCTCCTGAATGACTGATCGCATCCCGGACAAATTCGAAAGCTTCTTTAGTATAATTAATTTCATCGCTGGCTTTAGTTTTTAATTCTTCTACTAATGTTTGAATCCTCGAATGATGGTAATCAATAATCTCAGATTCTTTTAAATACAACTCAAGCTCACTATTCTCAAGTAAAAAACCCAATTGAACTTCACCCTTTATTTTGCAGTACAATAATATTAATTTGAGGTCTTGCAAAAAATCTTACCGGAGGAGTAACGGTCCCGATACCATTAGAGATTAAGACTTTAGTATTGGGTGTCGCAACCAAACCAGTACGATATTTCTGTCCATGGCGCGACGGAATTATCGGTGCCCACCAACCAAACAGTGTTACCTGTCCCCCGTGAGTATGACCGGACAACATTAGATCAATCTTATCAGTATCGAGCTCTTCAGCAAAATCCGGATTATGTGAGACTAAAATTACAAAATCATCAACCGTTACATCTTTAATGGTCGGCTTTACTGTATAATGATCAACAAAATAATCTCCGATCCCACCCAGTTTGATCCGAACACCATCTTGTTCAATCCAGTAAGCAGTATTATCTAAAACTTTAATTCCTGCTTCACGCATCCATCTTTGAGTTAACGACGCACCTTCCCAATGATCGTGATTCCCCAGTACACCAAATACGCCTAATCTGGCCTTAAATTTTTTAGCTTCTTCAAAAAAAGGCTCAATATATTTTGAATCCCGGTGTACATAATCACCGCCAAGTAATATTAAATCCGGATTCATCCGGTTAATTCGTTTTACCAAGCGTTCAACTCTGGAACGACTGAAAAAAGGGCCATGATGGATATCCGAAATAAACACTATTTTGGTATTGTTAAAGCTTGCCGGAATATCTTCGTCGACAAATACCGTTACTTTTTCTTCAATCCAGTATGGTTCAAACAATAGATACCCTAGCAACAACAGAATTACCGGAAAGATTCTGATTTTCAACCTTTTGTTACGCATTGGCCGCAAATTACGCTGCAGATTAAATTTCATCACGTCCTCAAAATTATCTTACCAATTTATCGAATTAGATTAATTAACTTCGTAATCAACTACTCGGCGTTCACTAACATTTTCAACAACAAACGGAACAATCGCTTGGTGTTCAGGATGATTTTGATAGTTAACCAAAGCTTCTTTGGTCTCAAACTCAGAGTAGAGTACCAGGTCCGAACTGCGATCGGTATTTGAAAAATCGATTCCCACCTCAATTTTGATTAATCCGGGTATTTTCCCACTTAGAGATTCCAATTTATTTTTGATTGATAATGCTGTTGCCAGCTTCGCATCTCCATTTGCCTGTTCTTTTAAGCGCCACATTACAATATGTTTAATCATCCGTTCACCCTCCACAATCGTTAATAAAAATCAAATTATCACTTTAGATTAATATAATTTTTGCAAGTAAAATTCAAGCATTCAACAGTAAATTCCTTCCCTGTTAATTAACATTCAATTTACAATTGAAGCTCCAACCTGATCATATCCCGACACCAAATACCATTTTCCATAATCTTCTCGTTATGGTGTATTGTAAAGAAATCAAAGTCGACACTTTTGATCCTGAAACCGCATTTTTGATAGAATGCCAGTTGACCGATGCTTGAGTTACCGGTACCTACCTCTAAGATCTTGACACCCAAAGCACGGGCTCTGTTAATACAATCAAACACCAGTTGCTTACCAATACCTTGGCCCTGTTTGGCATCAGCAACCGCAATATTAACCAATTCGATCGTGAATGGCCTGGTCTTTAACAACACATAGACACCAACGACCTGCTCATCCTCTTTGGCAACATAACAGATCCCGCGCTTTAAATAATCCTTTATTGCCTCAACTGAAGGATCGGCCAGTAATAATAGTTCCATCGGTGTTTCATCAATACTTGTCAATTGTGAAATATTGATCTTATTTTGCATTATTGCTCCTTATTATCTCAATCTTTCTTTTTGTATCTTCCGGGACCTCTTCATAGTTTGACCAAATTTTCAAATCTACATAGGGATTATTTTTTAACCATTTACCAGATAATCGACAATTTCTTGATTTTGAAAATTCATGCAATATTCTGATTCAAATTCAGTTATAACCATATATAAATCCGGTTCCTCCTTATACCGGGATTAAATGTTTCTTATTTGATGCTTAACTATCCCGTTTTGAAAGTCTTCCTTCGATACTTTTTCTTCCAACACCATCGGTTGCTCTAATACTTTACCATCTTTAACGGTGTAAGTATATCTTATTTGGAAATCTTCACATTCGTCAATAGCAACATATTTTGAACATACCGCCTGTTCTTCTATCTCCCATCCTGGCAAGATCCCATTGGTAAACTTCAGTAATACCCTATTATCTTGAATAAATTCCGGTTCAGTAAGAATTCTCCATCTTTTATCAACACCATCCAAATGACTGTCCCATTTTAAGAAAAATTGCACTTGATAAATATCCTGAATCAAGCGATCATCTTTCGGGATCTCTTTATAAAACGACAGCTTTGTTGCTGAAAAACCTCCATCCGCTTTGGCTTTCTGCCTGGTAATAATAACATAATGCGATTTTTCATCTAAAATATGATACAAGTTATTATTATAAATCATAAACATTGGCTTCTCCTTTATATCATTAAAATATACATTTCTAAAAAAGTTACTTATTCTCTTTAGCCTCAAATATCTCCCTAATAAGCATATCATCATTTTTAATCGAACGCTAATATCAATGCTCATAAATTTGAAAATATTATCTTTCAGGCCGAGTTAATAAAAAAATCTCAATTGTAAGTTTGCATACAACTGAGATCCTTAAAGTCAGGGTTCTGGTAAATTCAAAAACCGTCCCCGATTTTACTTCAAATATTCTTCCTTTAACCAGTCAATAAAATGGAGTTTATTGACTTTTTGAAAACGTTGCAGATAAATTAAGAGGATCAAAAAGTCCTTAACGCTGTCGGCAATCACCAGTTTTTCATCTTCATCGCGGCCAAAGTTGATAATTTGACCTGATTTTCCTTTTGGGCCAGGTTTAAGGTCAATACCGATGAAATTGCCGCCAAAATCTTTAATAAATGGAATCCACCCTTCGTTGATATATTCTTCTCTGACAGCTCCTTCTGGGTAAGAGATACAACCACGGCTTAACAGCCGGATTCCTCCTTCACCCTCATCATCAATAAGCTCTTTATTATCGTTCAATTCACCAACTACCTCTTCGAACGGTATGAAAAAAAGCCCAAAGAAGATTCCGCTATTTTCGTTATCGTCTTCACTAATATCGATATCGTTTTCACCATCATTAATCAGATATATTTCCTTCAAATCATCGGGAAATTTATAGCCGGTAACTCTTTCAAATTCATCAAACACAGGTTCCTGACAACCTTGATTGAGATTCGCATAGTAATCAGGTTCATTCTCTCGGATCCACCCACAATACATTTCCCATAAATCACGGACTGATTTCGAAGTTAATTCTTTCCTGAGTTGCTGATATTCGGCCGAACATTCTTGATGGTATTCTTTATCACGCTCGACTGATTTATAATTGGGGTCTTTAATATATCGCATCGTATCATCAGAAATAGGGAGGCCAAAATATTTATTCTGATAAACTTCCCAGCGTTCATCATCATACAAATATGAATATTCATCACAATAAAAATCAAGTTGTTGATTACCGTCTGAATCGATAACCATGACAAATTCTTTCCAATTGTTATCATGTTCCTGATACTCATACCACAGTTCCGCAATAAGATCACAGAGTTGTAGGTCTTCCTCATCAGTAAGGATTTCATCCGTATCATTCAATCCACGAACAGAATACCCCATTGAATTCTTCGTCATACTCACCATAAGCATCAGCTTCTCCCAATCCGGATTAAATCTTTGTTGCAGAAAATTGATGATCTTTTGCATTTTTTGTTCCATTACCGGTTCCAAATTAATCCCTCCAATTTGATTATGACACATTCCGTTTTTTTCTTTTACTAAATGAAAAAATCCAAAAATACCCCAACACAATATTTGCTTTTCTTACCAGGCATTAATGTAAAATATCTTTAACAAACAATCATTTTTAAAATTTTTTGTTATTAATATAATAGCAATTTCATTATATCAATTTATCTTTTTTACTGTCAACTTAAGCCTCGACAAATTGTCCTTCAAATTGAAAAAACCAGCCATTTTAAAGCTGGTTTTGGATAAATGATTGTTATTACTTCATTTTTTACTAATCAAATTATTACGGTAGTTCGCTGCTGAATCAGAGAGTTGATAATCGTTATCTGCCAACAGCTTCAGATACTGAGCCAATTTTTGCATCAATTCACTCTCTTGGTTATTATTGATCGCTTGGCTATATGCTGTTTGCGCGTTTTGATCCATAACCCCGGTTTCACGATTAAACAATGGAGTATTATCAGTTCCAAAGAAAATAAAGTAAACATACCGCTCATAAAGCTCTTTCACTTTATCAATCCGTTTTGAGCTCCCATGATTCTTAATAAATTTTTCTTGGATCAATGCCCGATTGACAAGATCATCCCATTTGATAAGCAATTCTCCGTCTTTGGCTGGAACCTTTTTTGACTCTACAAGCATGATCTGCAGGTAATTCTTCATCGCTTCAGTGACTTTAGGCAGATACTTTTGATAAATTTCGTAGTCAATAACCGGAACGTACATTCCTTCATTAATGTCAATCTTGAAACCGGCAGCCCGGGTCTCGTTTAACAACTCTTTAATCGCTTCATCCTTAAGGTTATTAACATTTTCCAAATAAAATTCCGGACTGAATACTTGATTGAGTTTTTCGTTAATCTCACTACTGTTATACTTCTCTTCCAGCCCAACCAAACCTTGTTCCTGGATTGCTTCTAGTTCTTCAATCATCGTTGTTAATTTTTCAGGAGAGAGATCAGCAACGTTGGCATCAATAAATGCAATAATTTCTCCTATTTGCGGATTCTTACCTAGTAACTGATTAAAATCGGTCACAATTTGAGTTTCGTCCTTAGTTTCAGGTACAGTCGCCGGAGTTTGAACCAATTTTTCGCTTTCTGGTGAACCACTGTCAAATAAACATCCCGATAAGATACTAATAGATAATATAATTACAGTAAAAAAGAACAATGATGACTTTTTAGAAATTACCATTAATATTCTCCTCCCAATGATTAAGTTTATGTTTTTAAGCCAAAATAGTTATTGAATTAACTATGTATCATTAGAGAGGTTTGTTTACATAATATTTTATTATAATTAATATTACATTACTGATTTTAAAGTGTCAATTATATAACCTGGTTTAAATTTTGGAGTTTCAAGAACATTTTTCCAGCTAATTTATTGGATTCAAATAAAGATCTAATCCTATTCGTAGATTAACTGGTATCATGATAATACTTTGGTACTTTTCAAAGAAAAAACACTGGCTTGCACCAGTGTCTTAAAAATTCGCTTACTATTCTTATGCCTTTGACTTGTTTTTGGAGAGGACGTCGAATGCTACCGCCAAAACAAGGACGAAGCCTTTAATTGTCATCTGCCAGTCACTTCCGACACCCATGATTGACATACCGTTATTGAGTACGCCCATTACCAATGCACCGATAATTGCACCAATTACAGTACCGATTCCACCTGAAGCCGATGCGCCTCCGATGAAACAAGCTGCAATAGCATCCATCTCAAAACCATTACCTAAGAGCGGAAATGCGGAATTGGTCCGGGACGCAAAAGCAACTCCTGCCAAAGAAGCTAAAATGGCCATATTAAAATAAGCAAAGAAAAGTACTTTATTGGTATCAATACCCGACAAGCGTGCAGCTTTCTCATTACCGCCCATAGCGTAAAAATAACGTCCGGGAACGGTCTTGGTGGTAAAAAAGTGATAACCAATGATTAAAACTCCAAGAATAACCAAGATGATTGGAATACCTCTAAAAGCAGCCAGCCAGTATGCAAATAAATTGAGCGCAAATACTATCAATACCAACTGCGTTATAAATAACGGGAATGGAATTACTTCGGTTTCATTTTTCAGCTTTTCAGCTCTCTTCTTGATCTGCGCCAAGATTAGGATTATTGAAAAAATGATCGCTACAACAATTGGTGTAACGTTCAGCTGGAAGCCAAAATTGGCAAAGAAATCAGGAATAAAACCGGAACTGATCTTTTGAAATGACTCCGGAAATGGCGAAAGGGTCAATCCTTTTAACATGGTGATCGTTAGTCCCCGGAACAACAACATACCTGCCAAAGTTACAATAAACGAAGGAATTCGCAGGTAAGCAATTAAACTGCCTTGCCAAATACCAATAATAATACCCGTTAATAGTCCAATTAACAACGCTGGGGCTACGCCCATCTTCATATTTATCACAAGATGACCTACAATTGCGGCAACAAAAGCAGCAATTGCACCAACCGAAAGGTCAATATTACCACCGGTAAGAATACAAAGAATCATTCCAATTGCCAGGATCAGCACATAGCTGTTTTGAAGTACCAGATTCGTGACATTCATCGGTTTTAATAAAATGCCACCTGTGGAAATCTGAAAGAAGATGATTATTACTATCAAAGCGATTAACATGGCATATTGCCGAATATTTTTGCTTAAAATATCATTAATGGTATGCATTCCAGATTGTTTAATTTCATTTTTTGAAACATCTTTAATGGTTTCCATTAAATCACACTCCTGTTGCTTTGCATTATACACCGCATTATACTTTCCTGTGATGCATCTTTTCGGTCTAATTCACCGACGATCCTGCCCTCATTCATTACATATACCCGATCGCACATTCCTAATATCTCTGGAAGCTCAGACGAGATAAAGATAATTGATTTACCTTCATTGGCCAGTTGGTTGATAATTGTATAAATCTCATATTTTGCTCCAACATCTATCCCTCTGGTAGGTTCGTCTAAGATCAGAATATCCGGCTCAGTAAAGATCCATTTTGCCAATACTACCTTTTGTTGATTGCCCCCGGATAAATTGCTGGTCTTCTGAAAAATACTTGATGACTTAATGTTCAATTTCTTACGATATTCAGTTGCCACCCGGTTTTCTTGATTGTCATTGATAACCAGCCTTTTACTGATCTTTTTGAGACTTGATAATGAAATATTGTGTTTAATATCGTCAATTAAAATCAATCCTGCCGTCTTACGGTCTTCAGTAACATAAGCCATACCATGTTCTATCGCCTGCCGTACGCTATTAATAGTCAATTCCTTACCATCTTTGATAACTTGACCACTAATATTCCTGCCATACATTTTACCGAATAAACTCATTGCAAATTCGGTACGTCCTGAACCCATCAATCCGGAGATTCCAACAATCTCTCCCCGATGAACCTTAATATTTACATCCTTAATAACTTGGCGTTCACTGATCAGCGGATCATAGACGTTCCAATTTTTAACTTCAAAATGTACTTCTCCGATTTTAGGTTCACGTTTCGGAAAACGGTCCACCAATTCCCGTCCAACCATCCCTTTAATAATCCGATCTTCGCTGATAGCATCGTCTTTAGTTAAAGTCTCAATGGTTGAACCGTCACGTAAAATAGTAACCGAATCAGCCACCTTTAAAACTTCATTCAATTTGTGTGAAATAAGAATTGAAGTTATATTATGGCTCTTTAACTCTAATAACAAATTCAATAAATTATCAGAATCCTCTTCATTCAATGCTGCTGTTGGCTCATCTAAGATTAATAACTTTACATCCTTGGCTAATGCTTTAGCAATCTCCACTAACTGCTGTTTTCCTACACCAATATCCTTAACTAAGGTATCCGGTTTTTCCTCCAGATCAACTTTTTGAAGCAGTTTTGCTGCTTCATTGTATGTTTTATCCCAATCAATCACACTTGATTTCGCTCTTTCATTTCCTAAGAAAATATTTTCAGCAATCGAAAGGTATGGTATTAAAGCTAACTCCTGGTGAATGATTACAATTCCTTCCTTTTCGCTATCTCTAATACCTCTAAAGTGACAGTTTTTACCTTGAAATAATATTTCCCCACTGTAAGTACCATGCGGATAGACGCCACTTAATACATTCATTAACGTTGACTTACCGGCCCCATTTTCACCGACCAACGCATGAATCTCACCCGACATTACTTTCAAATTCACATTTTCAAGTGCCTTAACACCATCAAACTGCTTTGTAATGTTGATCATTTCAAGAATAATCATATTATCCATCCGTTAATATTTGCTTCGATATACTTATTCAGGAAATACCGTTTAAAACAGCTAATGCTTTTGAATCTATTTCAGTATTGAAATAGATTCAAAAGCACATTTAACTTATTGATGGTTAGCAAAATTCATTAAGAATTTTGCTAACCATTAGATACTTATTGTAAATCAGATTCTTTGTAGTAACCGCTATCAATAAGGATCTCTTTGTAGTTATTAGCATCAGCATAAACTGGATCGCAGAGGAATGAAGGAACTGTTTTTACTCCATTATTGTAGGTTTCGGTATCGTTGATAGGTGCTTCTTCACCTTTCATCAAGGCATCAACCATCTCAACAACTTTTGATGCAAGAGTTCTGGTATCCTTAAAGATAGACATTGATTGTTGACCGTTGATCATTGCAATTACGTTTGGTTTATCGCAATCTTGACCGGTAATGATTGGATAAGGTTTGGAAGCGGTACCAAAACCGGCATTCTTAAGCGAAGTAACAATACCAATCGCTAAGCTGTCATTAGGAGAAAGTACAAAATCAAGTTTTTTACCGCCGGCATAATGAGCAGTAATCAGGTTATCCATTCTTGCTTGGGCTTTAGCTGAATCCCAACCTTGAATAGCAATTGTGGTAAAATCAGTTTGTTTACTGGTAATAACTAATTTACCGTCATTGATATAAGGTTGCAAAATGCTCATTGCACCATTGTAGAAGAAGGTAGCATTGTTATCATCAGGAGAACCGGCAAACAATTCTCCGATAAATGGACCATTGCCTTCCTTCAGACCAAGTTTTTCTTCAATATATCGACCTTGAATAACACCAACTTTAAAGTTATCAAAGGTTGCATAATAGTCAACATCTTCGGTGTTCATGATCAAACGGTCATAAGCGATAACACGGATATCATTGTCAGCAGCCTTCTTCAGAACATCAGTAAGCGCTGAACCGTCGATTGATGCAATTACCAATACTTTGCAGCCTTTGGTGATCATATTTTCAAGCTGTTGAATTTGGGTATTAACATCATTATTGGCATATTGCAAGTCAACTTGATAACCTTTTTCCTCAAGTTGTTTTTTCATATTGGAACCATCCTGATTCCAGCGTTGTAAAGACTGGGTTGGCATTGCAACTCCAACAAGGATTTTATTAGATGCTTTTTTATTGCATCCTACTAAACTGAAGATCATAACAAACGCCAGAAGTGAAATGATTATCTTTTTCATCGATATTTGCTCCTTTTTTTAAGTCTTTTTGATTTGATTAAAATCAATTAGTGGCAAAACAATCTTTCAAGATACTTTCAGTTAATTATCACCCCATTTCTGAAATAAATTTGATTTAGAGCCTAAAAAAACTTTACTGCCTTTTAAAACCAAATTATTAATACTGTACTATAGATAATTAACTAAAGAAGCCATTAATATGTCGCATTGTGACGCAACGATTTCTACCACTGTAATATTCAAAAAACACTATTTATTTATCGGTTAGTATTTAAAAAAACTTTATACTTAATTTATACAATTAACTGATTTTCACCTCAGGATATTATTATAATATTGTAACATCCTCGTTAAAATTCTATAGATTTTTAATTATTCCTTCCTGGTTTTTCAAATATTAGATATAAACCCAAAAAAATTTGAGCACCTGTTAGTAATTGGCTCTCCTCATCTAGCCCCGTTAAAACTTTCTAAGGAGCCAGATCAACTAGCCGGCAGTTCTCATCACCAATTGTAACCACGTCAAAATACACCACTCGCTTCGGTCTTTTTCCCATTTTAACACCTCAACCATTAAAAATCTTTGTATATAAATATTATATTAATTACAATTTACCCCTTCAATTTATATTCTTTGGTACAACCAATTTGGCATTACCTTTAGTAACCAAGCTATCAAACACCAACGTTTGGTAATATAAGCATGTTCTTTCCTAGCTCTAATCACTTGATATATTTGCAATGCTGCTTTTGCCGGTGGTGCTACCCAAAAAAGTCCTTCTCCTATTGCCATGGCGGTATCAACAAATCCAGGTTTAATGTCGGTAACAGTCAAAGATAATCTTTCTTTTCATATAAAATATTATTTAAAAAAACAACTTGTAGCTAAACAAGTTGCCTTAAAAAATTGTTTTCATAACACTTGCTATAACCAAGTATATGTCGCTGATACCACTTCCTCCATCTCATGGGTCCGTACCCGCTCCATCAGCTGACGTACCCCATCCAGTGGCGAAATATTTTCATATAAAATCCGATAGGTTACAAAAGTAATTGGCATCTCAACCTTCAAGCTGGTAGCCAATTTATAAGCAGCTTGAGTGGTCGCAACTCCTTCGATTACCATTTTGGTTGAATTCATAACCTCACTCAAACTTTTACCCATTCCCAATTCCCGTCCGGCCCATGAATTACGGCTATGTTTACTGTAAGCAGTAACAAACAGATCACCCATCCCGGACACTCCGGCAAACGTGGGAGTTTTCGCGCCAATAGCTGCTCCCAAACGGGCCATCTCCGCCATTCCCCTGGTAACCAAAGCTGCTTTAGTGTTATCACCAAACTGCAGTCCATCCGAGATACCGGCAGCTAACGCAATTACATTTTTAAGCGCGCCTCCCAGTTGAACACCAATACGGTCAGGATTGGTATAAACTCTGAAATAAGAAGTGATCAGCAGATCTTGAACTTCTTCCGCGTACTTCAATGATGGTGTTGCTACAACTGCTACAGTCGGAATCTTACGGGCTACCTCTTCGGCATGGGTTGGCCCTGATAAAGCAATCACCGCATTGGGATCAACCTGCGGCAGTTCTTCACAGATAATATCGGTAATTAATTGTAAACTACCGACTTCAATCCCTTTAGAAGCACTGATGATTACCGTATCCGGACTAACATACTCCTTAATCTCCCGGACTACGCTTCGGACCCACTGACTCGGAACAGTTACTATCAAATATTTCTTAGCTGAAACTACTTCGGCCAGATTAGTGCTTGCAGTAACCGAATCTGGCAACTCTACCCCTGCTAAGAAAGTACTATTGGTATGTTTAAAATTAATCTCATCAACTACTTCCGCTTCGCGCGCCCAGATCGTTACCTGATAACCCTTGTCAGCGCACAATTTCGCTAAGGCAGTACCCCAGCCTCCGCCTCCAATTACCCCAATCATTCTTGCTTGGCACCCCTCTTATTTTTGTACAAAATCCGGTTCTCTTCACCTTTAAATAGCCGAATGATATTTTGTTTGTGACGATAAATTGCTAAGATCATTATTAAAAATGCAAACAACAGTTTTGCCAAATCACCTTTGTAGAAAAGATAGACCGCTAACGGATAGAGAGTTACTGCAATAACAGATGCTAACGATACATATCCGCCAATAACAAAAATTATAATCCAAGCTGTCACAGCGATGCTTAAACTTAATGGAGTCAATCCGATTGCTACTCCCAATGAAGTTGCAATTCCTTTACCACCCTTAAATTTGGCAAAAATCGACCAATTATGGCCAACAATTACCATAATTCCTGCCAATACAGCCAAATCAATTCCTAAACTTGCACCCCAAACCCTTTTTACTAAGAGTACCACAATCAATCCCTTTAAAGCATCGCCCAGCAGGACAATTGCTCCGAACAATGAACCCATATTGCGAAATACGTTGGTAGCACCTACATTACCGCTGCCTTGATTGCGCAGATCGACCTTTTTCAAACGGGCAACCAGATCACCGGTTAAAATTGAACCAATTAAATAACTTAAAACCAGAATCAGAACTAATTTCAGATATTCCACTCTTGAACCTCAACTTTCATATAGTTTAATCTTATTTTTTATTAGTCTTTAAATAAAATTTAATTGGTGTTCCCTGAAAACCAAAGTACTCGCGGAGTTTATTCTCCAAATACCTTTGGTATGAGGGCTGCATCCCTTCAGGATCACTGACGGTTAAGCTAAAAGTCGGAGGCTTAACCTTAATCTGGGTTGAATAATAAATCTTAAACGGTTTTCCTCGGTATGCTGGTGGTTGATGAAGCATCATCGCATCAGCAATTATTTCATTTAAACGATTGGTTGATACTCTAAAAAGATAATTCTCCATCACTTGGTTGATTAATGCCGGCAGTTTTTGCAGGCGTTGCCCGGTTTTGGCCGAGACAAATAAAATCGGCGCATAATCAATAAATTCCAGTTCATCACGGATCTTTTCAGTAAAGACATCCACCGTTTTACTGTCTTTCACAACCAAATCCCATTTATTGATTAAAATAATACAAGCTTTACCCGCTTCCTGAATGATACTGGCGATCTTTAAATCCTGCTCGGCAACATTTTGAGTAGCATCAATCACTAAGATTACCACATCGGAACGTTCAACCGCCCGCATCGCCCGTAATACGCTATAGTACTCAACTGCCTCTTCAACTTTTGACTTGCGGCGGATACCGGCGGTATCAACTAACAGGTAATTAGTCCCGTCAATTGTAACAGGGGTATCAATTGCATCACGGGTTGTCCCCGGAATATCACTGACAATTACTCTTTCTTTTCCTAACATTGCATTTACTAACGATGACTTTCCAACATTAGGACGGCCAACAAAAGTTACCCTGATCACATCTTCAAGTTCGGCCTCGGTCTGCTGTGGGATTTTACTCATTACCGCATCCAACAGATCCCCAATGTTTTTAGCATGTTCCGCCGAGATTAAGATTGGTTCACCTAATCCCAGGGTATAAACATCATAATCAATCACTTGGTTGACATCTTCAATTTTATTAACCGCTAACACTACCGGTTTGTTAGTACGACGCAGCAGATCAGCAACCTGATGGTCCGACGTTGTCAACGGCTGACGGCCATCAACCACCATGATAATGGCATCAGCTTCTTCCAGGGCAATTTCGACTTGTTTCCGAATTTGGACTTGGATAGTATCGTTTTCATCAGTGATTCCGCCCGTGTCGATCAACACAAATTCCCGATCTAACCACACAGCTGAAGTATAGAGCCGATCCCTGGTTACCCCCGGAGTATCCTCAACAATTGCCAGTCTTTGGCGGGCTATTCTATTAAATAAAGTTGATTTACCAACGTTGGGTCGACCAACTATTGCAACAATTGCTTTGGGCAATCAGTACACATCCTTTTTAACATTGATTATTTGCTAATTCTTCAAACCAGCAGAGCCAATCATAAGCTCGGGTTGGCACCACGGCGATTTTTTTAGGTTGACAGCCACTGATCAGTTCCTCCAAACTGAGCCCATCCAAGAATAAATCCTCACCCTGTTTCAGCGTTATCTGCGGAATGAGATAAAGCGTTTCGGCTGTTCCCGGATGGTTAATAATTGCTCGCATCAGATCCTGCCCACTTAGGAGCCCCGTTACCGTTACTGTCCTGCCAAAAAATTGGTTTTCAACATGGATTGAACTGATCCGCAGCTCGGGGCATTCTTGATTCAATCGTGTTATTAAATAATCCCACAACCCTTTGGTGGAGACACCGGTTACAATAACATATTCTTGTTTTAAACTTGTTAAAGCTTGGATAAAATCAGGTAAATTCTCCTCAAACTCCGTTATAAACCACCGAATCAGACCAACACCGTTATCCAACTGCGGATAATCCTCATAATCCTCGTTGGCGGGAATTGGTCTTCCAGCTTGAATATACCATTCATCCGCAGCAAAAACAAATCGGGTTCCGGTTCTATCCAAAAATTGCTGTTGGTATTGGTGGACGAGATCTAGAACACGACTGGCTTCATCGGGCTTAAATTTTTGGAGTTGGTACAGGTTTTCACGATGCTCGGTCAATCCTACCGGAACCACCGCTAAACTTGCAATATTGGGCCATAATGAGAATAAATCATTGATGGTCTGCTCTAAGATTACTCCATCATTAATACCGGGACAAATAACTGCTTGGGTATGGACAGTTATGTCCGCCTTTGCCAATCTTTGTAGTTGGGACATTATTTGATCAGCATCCCTGCAACCCAGTAATCTTCTCCTAACAGTTGGTTCCGTAGCATGAACCGAGATGTATAACGGACTTAAGTGGAGAGTCTCGATCCGGTTCCAATCGGCTTCGGAGAGATTGGTCAGAGTTATGTAACAACCTTGCAGAAATGATAACCGGTAATCATCATCTTGAACATATAATGTGCTGCGTTGTCCTTTAGGAAGTTGATGGACAAAACAGAATATGCAATGATTTTTACAGGTGTTAACCTGATCATATACTACATCCTCTAAAGTAAGTCCCAAAAACTCATTCGGATCTTTCTCAAACTCAATTTCAAAGATTTCGCCATCTTTTTTTTGGACTTCCAGTGTCACCTGTTCATTAGAGGATTCGTGTAAAAATTGGATTAAATCCGTTAACTCGACACCATTGATCGCTAAAATTAAATCGCCTGCTTCTAAGCCTAATTCATCAGCAATACTGTCGGGGAATACTTCATTGATTCTCGCGCCTCGGTTGTTTACCATCTCATTCCTCCTGAGATTGGTACAATTCGCCTTTTGCCAATTTAAATCCTGCTTTAAAAGAGAAATAAATTAATCAGGTTTTACCCTGATTTGTAATTGTGTCTTTCGCTTTGGTATTGGTTACTAAGACATCTGCGCCTTGATTTTCAAGTAAGTAGTGGACTTTATCCGATAATTCCGGTTCAACTTCGATAACTACTGAAACTTTCTGTTCACTGATGGCCCGTCGTAAAAAACTCAAATCATGCTGATTAATCCGGTGATCAATTGTTGCAACCTTAACTTTCCCTACTCCAGGTATCTCCTGCTCTTTAAATCCGTTCCAATTAGACAATACCGGCATGGTATTAGCAATAAAATTGGCACAGCCAAATTCATAATAATTATCCTGAGTGTCTTGATTAGTTTCGGGACAGATCAATGTTATCCTGGCACGATTCCAAGCCGTAACTTTGATCTTTCCAATCGCTATTTTAGCATCATTAAGGTTTTGAAAGATCCCATATATTTTTCGCATCAATACTCCCCCTTAGATAACCATATTCTCTCCAGAAACAAAATCAATCATTCACACCAGCCTGTTATTATTTTCCATTAAAAATTAGTATACTCGAAGTTGGATGCGGGTAAGCTATTAAAGAATTTGACGTCTCCAAAAGGAGGTGATGTCATGGATTGGCTAAGAACAATTGTCCGGTTTGTAATCGCGGCGTTAGTTTTAATGTTAATTGGTGCTTTTGTTCCGGGTTTTAAAGCGATCAGCTTTGGAACAGCATTATTAGCAGCGCTCGTGATCGCCGGTATCAGTTATCTAGTAGAGTTGGTTCTTGGAAGAGATATCTCTCCATATGCACATGGAGTCGTTGGCTTCCTTGTCTCAGCTATCGTAATTTACGTTACTCAATTTATTGTTCCCGGAATGTCGGTCTCCATAGTCGGCTCCCTACTAGCTTCTTTAGTAATTGGTGTCGTAGACCTGTTCATCCCGACAAAACTTAAATAACCCTTAATTCTTGAGAAATTGGGAACAACTGACAATCTTCCAATCGATACAAGTTTAGCAGATCAAAAAAGGAAGCTACCTACCGGCTTCCTTTTTTAGTCTCTAAAAGAGGGTTAATTGATCAGTTTCGGACATTCCTTCGAGACAGCCATGTTTTTGCAAGACTTCAATAACTGCCGAACTCAATCTGGCCCTGGTTTTTAAGTCTTCGATCGAAACAAATTCACCTTCTTCTCGGGCTGCAGCCAAATAATTAGCTGCATTCTCTCCTAATCCCTGCAACGACGCCAGCGGTGGCAACAACCCTTCCGGAGTGATGATAAATTTATGCGGATCGGATTTATAGATATCAACCCGTAAAAACTTAATGCCCCGAAGCATTGCTTCCTGTACCATCTCCAGAATTGTATCCAGGTTCTTCTCCCGCTGGGTGGTGTCATTTCCTTTCTGCTTGATCTGTTCGCGAACATTTTTGATTGCTTTCTCGCCTTGAACTACGATATCCGCATCAAACTCATCGGCACGGACCGTAAAATAGGTTGCATAGAAAGCAACCGGGTAGTGCACCTTGAAATAAGCAATCCGGAACGCCATCATCACATACGCAACAGCATGAGCTTTGGGAAACATATACTTAATCTTCAGACAGGAATCAATGTACCAATCAGGGACTTGATGCTCTTTCATAATCTTGATGTCATCTTCATCAAGCCCTTTACCCTTACGGACTTTCTCCATAATCTTAAAAGCAGTCTTTGAAGGCAGGCCCTTAAAGATCAAATAGTTCATAATGTCATCACGGGTAGAGATAACTTCAGAGAGTTTCGCCTGGCCGTTCTTAATCAGTTCCTGGGCGTTACCAAGCCACACATTGGTACCGTGAGACAGACCGGAAATATAGATTAACTCCGAAAAAGTCGTAGGTCTTGTTTCAGCAAGCATCTGGCGTACAAATCCGGTACCAAACTCGGGAATCCCTAACGAACCCAGGTCAAATCCCAGATCTTCCGCCGAAATACCAAGCGGCTCAACCGATGAGAAGATCCGCATGGTTTCAGGATCATCCAATGGGACCGTCTTCGGATCAATTCCGGTTAAGTCATAGAGCATCCGGATCACGGTCGGATCATCGTGTCCGAGGATGTCCAGCTTAACCAAACGCCCTTCCAATGCCCCATGAAAATCAAAATGAGTAGTGATCCATTCCGCATTACGATCATTCGCCGGATATTGAATCGGGGTAAAATTATAAATCTCCTGATCTTTCGGGACTACTACCATACCACCCGGATGCTGACCGGTTGACCGCCGTACTCCGGTACATCCCTTAACCAGACGGTTCATCTCCGCCTGACGCAGCTTAATCCCTTTATCCTCCATATAACCTTTGACAAAACCAAAGGCCATCTTCTCTGCTAAACCGGTTATTGTCCCGGCCCGGAAGACAAAACCCTTTCCAAACAGCTCTTCCGTATATTTATGAACCTTTGGTTGGTAATCACCGGAGAAATTCAAGTCAATATCAGGCTCTTTATCTCCTTCAAACCCCATAAAAGTAGCAAAAGGAATATCCTGGCCGTCCTTAATCAGATCATGACCACAGTTAGGACAAGACTTCGATGGCAAATCATAACCGGAACCGATTGCTCCGGTCTCCTTAAACTCGCTGTATTTACATTGGGGACAGCGATAATGGGCCGGAAGGGGATTAACCTCAGTAATATTGCACATCGTAGCAACAAATGAAGAACCTACTGATCCCCGGGAACCAACCAGATAACCGTCATCCAATGATTTTTTAACTAATTTATGCGCAATCAAATATAATACGGCATAACCATGCCCAATGATACTCTTCAATTCCCATTCAAGGCGGTCTTTGACTATTTCCGGCAACGGATCGCCATACAATTCGTATGCTCTGGCATAGGCCATCTCTCGGATCTCAACCTCCGAACCCTCAATGATTGGAGGATAGAACTTCTCCGGAATTGGTTGAACATCTTCAATTTGGTCCAGGATTAAATGGGTATTGGTCACTACCACCTGCTTGGCAGCTTCCGTACCAAGATAAGCAAACTCCGTAAGCATCTCGTTGGTGGTCCGGAAATAGAGTGGTGCCTGATTATCTGCATCCTCAAAACCTTGTCCCATCAATAAGATCTTCCGGTAAATCGCTTCATGGGGATGGAGGAAATGAACATCACAGGTTGCAACAACCGGTTTCCCCATCTTCAATCCCAAATCATAGATCCGGCGGTTGATCTCTTTCAATTCTTCGACTGAAGCAAGACGCCCCGAATCAACTAAAAATTGATTGTTAGCCAGCGGTTGAATCTCAAAATAATCATAAAAGCTGGCAACTTCTTCGATTCGCTCATCAGAAGCGCCGTCCAGGAACAGACCATAGAACTCCCCCGCTTCGCAAGCTGTCCCCAACAATAATCCTTCGCGTAATTCAACCAGACGGGAACGGGGAATCCGGGGGTGACGGTGAAAATACTGAACATGTGAATCCGAAACTAACTTATAAAGATTTTTCAATCCGGTTTGGTTCTTAACCAGTAAAACAATATGATGGGTCCTTAAATTTTCGACGCCGCTTTCTTTGATCAGCTTATTCAACTCTGCCAACTGCTTAAAGTCACGGTCAGCAATTCTGTCAAATGCTTTTAGTAAGATTTCAGCTGCACAACGGGCATCATCGGTGGCACGATGATGACTTAACAACTGAATGTTTAATTCTTTGGCAACTACGTTTAACCGGTAGCTCTTCAGTCCGGGCCAAACCGAACGCGCTAAACTTAAGGTATCAATATAGGTTGGATCGATCTTCGTCTCAAACAACTGTTGGTGTTTGACTTTGATAAAATTAACATCAAACTGGGCATTATGAGCCACCAGTACCGTATCTTTGATAAAATCCATAAATTCGGTAACAACGGGTAAAGCTTCGCGAGCATCCTGAAGCATCTCCGGGGTAATCCCCGTTAATTTCTGGATCTCAACTGAAAGTTCCTTGGTCGGCTTGATCAAGCTGTGGAATTGGTCGATTATCTTTCCGCCTTGGATCTTAACTGCTCCAATCTCAATCAGATCTTCCTTCCAGGGATTAAAACCGGTAGTCTCAATATCAAATACAGTGTAGACGGTCTTTGCAAGGTTTAATTGATTGATTAAAGGTCCGACCGCAATTGGGGTCCCGTCATCAACTAAATATCCTTCTAAACCGTAGATCACTTTAATTCCGAATTTTTGAGCAGCACGGTAGACTTCAGGAAATGCCAAAACCACCCCATGATCAGTGATTGCCACTGCTTTATGGCCAAACTTCGAGGCTAATTTCACTGCTTCAACGGCATCGACGGTAGCATCCATCGCACTCATTTTGGTATGCAGATGGAGCTCAATCCGTTTCTCTTCGGGTTGCTCAACCTCATCAACTCTGGCAATCGGATTGGAAGCATTATTAATATCCGAAACAAGTAAGGTCAGCTCTTTTGCATAGGGATCAAACTGGAGATCACCCCGGACCCGGACCCATTTACCCTCCTTTAATGTTTCTTCCAATGGTTCGGACTTCCGGGGAAAAATCTTAAAGCTGATCGAATCGGTATAATCGGTCAGATCACCCAAATAAAACTTCTTGCCACTCTTGGCAACTTTGGTTTCAAACCGAAAAATTTCTCCGGTAACAACCACCTGCTCATCTTCTTCAATTAATTCTTTAATCGCAATCGAGGGAGCAGTTATCTTTTTCCCATAGATGACATCAGAATCCGCCACGGATGAAGGCGTACTCGCTTTAGAAGTTGTTGCTTTCGATTGGCTGAATTCGTTCAACAGCGATTTAAAGTATTCTTCTTCTTCTAACTCTTTACGCTGCTCATCTTCAATAATTTTCTCATTGTAGTCACCAACAACAAAACTCAATTTGAGTTCTTCCAGTAACAATTCGAATAAGATCGCCTGGAGTTCCTCCCGGCGCTTTTCTAAATATTCAACTCCGGCTTTGTTACGGACTTGGATTTCAAGACTATTGTGAACTAAGTTATACTTAGCCTCGCTCAACCAACCATTAACCCCAGTATGTTGTTGGGAGACAGTCACGACAAACTTTTCCCAGATTGATTCCAGACGTTCGGCAAGCGGGGGCAGATCTTCAGCCGCAATAACCTTTAATTTTACCCTTTCCAGCCCTAAAGTCAGCGAACATAAAGCCTCTTCAAGCTCTTTAATCTGAGGATCACTTAATCCGCTTTTTAAATACAGCACAATCTCCCAAGTTGAATTAGCAGTATTAACAATAATCTCAGAGATCAAGCCTTCTTCCAAAACCGGCTGAATTGGAAAAGAAAAGGAGACCTCTTCAATCCCCTTAAAAGCTTTTAATGAACGATTATTTGGCTTAATTACATAAGCGCCTTCCAATGTTATTTCACCTCATATTTTGCTGTCCGTCGAATCATTGTCTTTCAAATAATCTTTTACTTTACTGATTATATCATTGAGATTCCAACGTTCCTCATTGCCAGTATGGCGGTATTTGACTTCCGCCTCACCTTGGGCAATTCCTTTGGGACCAAGCGTGATCCGAAGCGGAATACCGATCAAATCAGCATCCTTAAACTTAACTCCCGGCCGTTCATTGCGATCATCGAACAGGACTTCAACTCCTGCACCCAACAGTCCGTTGTACAGTTGCTCGGCCAACGGCAGTTGATCTGCTCCTACTGCAATCAGGTGCACCTGATACGGAGCAATTGCCAGTGGCCATTTGATCCCATTCTCGTCATAATTCTGTTCAATTGCGGCAGCCATGGTACGGCTGACGCCAATCCCATAACAGCCCATTATTATTGGTCTACTTTGTCCTTTGTCATCAAGAAAATTGGCATTGAGCGCTTTACTATATTTGGTACCAAGTTTAAAGATTTGCCCAACTTCAATTCCCCTGGCTTCACTTAAACGGCCATCACAATGCGGGCATAATTCACCGCTTTTAACGGTTCGCAGATCAACATATTCAACATTGTTGAAGTCACGATCCGGCTCGACATTCCGATAGTGGAACCCGCTTTGATTTGCACCGACAACCACTTGATGCAGATCCTTAACGGTTAAATCTGCATAAATTTTTACCTGATATTTTTCTAACCCGACCGGCCCAACATAACCAACCGGCAATCCTAAAACTTCATGAATTTCTTCCGGTGATGCCAAATAAAGCTTATTTCCTCCAATTAGATTACCCAATTTGACTTCGTTAACTTGATCGTCACCACGGACTAAGACTGCAACATATTCTGAACCGGTGCCATAAAAGAGGGTCTTAACCGTAGACTCCGGTGCCACTCCCAAGAAGGAACAAACCTGATCAATCGTTTTTTGGTCGGGTGTGGCCACCAATTCCAGCTCTTTAATACTGCCGTCAAATTGAGGAGTGACTGTCTTGGAGATTGCTTTCTCAACATTCGCAGCATAATTACAAGTATTGCAGTAGAGAATCAAAGCTTCTCCTGCTTCAGCCAGAACCATAAACTCCTGACTGGAGTTACCGCCGATCGCTCCGGAATCGGCATCAACCGCTCTGAACTTCAAACCGCAGCGTGAAAATACTCTGGTATAAGCCCGGTACATTGCTTGATAACTCTCTTCCAAACCAGCTTCATCAACATCAAATGAATAAAGATCTTTCATGATAAACTCGCGGCCACGCATCAACCCAAAGCGCGGACGGATCTCATCCCGGTATTTATTTTGCAATTGATAAAGTCTTAATGGTAAATCCCGATAGGAACGCACGTCATTTTTAACGATGGTTGTGATAATCTCTTCATGGGTCGGCCCTAGACAGAACTGGCGTTGATGACGGTCTTCAAGCCGAAACATCTCATCACCATATACATCCCAACGACCACTTTCTTTCCAAATTTCAGCCGGTTGCACAATTGGGAGAGCCAATTCCTGTCCGCCTTCCCGATCCATCTCTTCCCGGATAATTTTAGCTATTTTGGTAAGCACCCGTTGGGCCAAGGGCAGATAAGTATAGATTCCGGCCGCTGATTTCCGGATCATTCCTGCCCGCAGCATCAGTTTATGACTTATTATCTCTGCCTCCGCAGGTGTTTCTCTTAATGTTGGTGCAAATAATTGTGATTGCCGCATCTAAATACCCCCAATTATACTAATTATAATCCTATCTTACTTTACAGTTTTGTCTGCTTCAATTATCTTGCAATAAGATTGCCAGCTCTTCTTTTAAAGCTTCGATTATTTTATCTTCTGTTACTTTACGGATTGTCTTTCCTTTCCGAAAGATGAGCCCTTCACCTTTTCCTCCGGCAATACCCAGATCAGCCTCTTTAGCTTCTCCGGGGCCATTAACGGCGCAACCCATTACCGCAATCTTTAAAGGTTTTTCGATGTTAGCAGTTAGTTTTTCAACTTCATCCGCCAATCTTTCAAGATCAACCCGGCAACGCCCACAGGTTGGACAGGAGATGATCTCTGCCCCAAACGACCGGAGATTCAGTGCCTGGAGTATTTCCTTTCCGGCCCGGACTTCACGGACCGGGTCGCCGGTCAGTGAGACTCTTAAAGTGTCGCCGACACCCTCCCAAAGTAAGATTCCCAGTCCGACAGCGGATCTGATTGAACCACGGTACCAAGTCCCGGCTTCAGTAATCCCAATATGTAACGGATAATTGCATTGCCTGGCAATTTGTTGATAGGCCCGTACAGTCTTCGCCACTGACGATGCTTTTAGTGAAATCACAATATCATCAAAATGCACTGCTTCTAACAACCGGACATGACGTAAGGCACTTTCGACCATTGCTTCAGGTGTCGGTCCATTATATTGCTCCAGTAAATCCTTCTCTAAAGATCCGGCATTAACCCCGATTCGGATCGGAATCCCTTGATCTTTCGCTGCATCAGCCAATACTTTAACCCGTTCTGTACCACCAATATTGCCGGGATTGATTCGTAACTTGGCAACTCCGGCTTTAATAGCTGTCAATGCCAAGCGGTAATCAAAATGAATATCGGCCACCAGCGGCACTGGCGTATTGTTAACGTAATATTCCAGATTATTGGCTGCTTCCTCATCAGGAACTGCCAGCCTGATGATCTCACATCCGGCAGCAGCTAATGATTTAATCTGTGCCAAAGTTGCCTGCCGATCCCTGGTATCGGTGTTTGTCATCGATTGAATCGCGATAGGGTTACCACCGCCAATCGCAACCGGACCAACTCGAATCACTTTTGTCTTTGAATTACTGGTCATCAGTTGACTCCTCATAGTTCTTCCCAACTGATTATACCATTCTTATGGCCAGTTGTTAAGAAAGGAACGAATTAATTTTTAAAAAAGAAAAAAACCCCTAATCAAGAGGTTTTATTCGCCATTTATCCTTTCTTACAGGCATCACACAGTCCGTGATTCTTCTTAACCTGCGCTCCGGCTTCCTTACCGCATTTTCTGCAGAAATCATTCATTATCGTGCTACTGCACTTGGAACAAAGCCGCGTTTTCCGGACACTTACCGGGTCCGGACGCCCGCAGGCCACGCAGACACATTCATCACAATATCCATTATGCGCTCTGATCTCTTCCGGTGAAACTTTGCCACACCCGCGACAACTAAACTTACCATCCCGCTTTGCCTGTAATTCTTTAACACAGAACTCACAGAGATTAAGAGATTTTAAGATCCGGACTTTCTGAACCGTATTGCCGCAACGCGAACAATAGCGTTTCGCTGACCGGCCACCAAAGCGTCCCTCACGGTTCGGATCAGCCCAAATTCTTTTTACTGGTTTACGTGGCATGGATCATCCTCCAAAAAAGCGCTGAATTGATCGTAAGATATCAGAATAGGCAATCATTACACCCAAGATCAACACCAGCGATAAGCCAACCATCTGCGCCGCTGCTTTCTGTTCCGCAGTAAACTCGCGACGCAATAACTTCTCCAAAAGTAAGATTACGATCCACCCGCCATCAAGTAACGGTAATGGTATCGGCAGCAGATTGAACATTCCTAAAAACAGACTGATTTGGACCGCTAAAATCATTGTATAATATAAAGGTAATTGGGTATTTTGTTCCATTACCGTAACCATTCCAATCGGCCCCATAAATCCATCTTTTAATTTTCCGGTAAAGATCAAATAAAATGTCTTCACTGTAGCACTGATTAACTCCCAGGTATAAGAGAATGCCTTTTTAAATGCTTCACCAACTGGCATTCGTTCATAAACCGCCTGGCGTTCAATCCCGATAAAATAACTTTCCTGATTATAAATCGGAGTAATCTGTTTATTGAAATATTCATTATTGCGGAGAATTTTAACATCTAATGTTTCCCCTCCATATTTATTAACAAGCCGGGGAATATCAGACCAGACTTTAACCGGTTCATTGTTAATCTCCACCAAACGGTCTCCCGGACGCAACCCGGCATTAAACGCCGGAGTACCAGGGATTGCTTGTTCAATCACCGGTTCCTCGTCTTTGATTCTAGACGGTACGCCTACAAATGCCGCTGTAACAAACACCAGGATTATGGTTAAAATAATATTAAAAACCGGTCCTGCTGCAATAACGGCAATCTTTTGTAACAACGAAATATCCTGAAAGGTCTTAACTGGTTCAGTTTCAGAAGTACCTTCCTGCTCTTCCCCTTCCAAAGCAATATCCAGCCCGGCAATTTTCACAAATCCGCCAAGCAAAAACCAGCGAAAAGAGTATTGAATATTATTTTTAGTTATTTTACCAATCAAAGGTCCGAATCCGATTGAAAATTCATAAACTTTAACGCCGAATAACCGCGCCATAATAAAATGACCAAATTCATGGACGACTACTAAAATACTGAGTAATAATACTGTCTGCCAGATCGAATTTAAAAAACTCATCAGTGTTACCTCCTATACACCTGATTTATTGCCAATTTTCAGCTTACAGTTTAGCAATTTTGGGCTAACAACTGCAGCGCTGCTTTTCTGGCCCATTGGTCCGCTCTTAAAATCTCTTCCAAACTGGGAACTTTACTAAAATTCTCTTTTAAAGAATATCCCATAACTTCAGCTACAATACTACTAATTTGGGTAAACTTGATTTTCCCCCGTAAAAATTCGGCTACGACTGCTTCATTCGCCGCATTAAAAATTGCCGGAAGACAGCCTCCGGTTCTACCGGCCTTATAAGCTAATGATATCGCTGGAAACAAATTAGTGTCAACCTCTAAAAAATTAAGTTGTTTTGCTTTTGTCAGATCCAACTTTGGAAAGCTACTGCTCCAACGTTCCGGATAGGTCAACCCCAGTTGGATTGGTAACTTCATATCACATAGTCCAAGTTGGGCAATTAATGAACCATCAACTAATTCCACCAAGGAATGGACAATACTTTCAGGATGAATCACCACATCAATCTTGTCGTACTCCATATCAAACAACCAGTGGGCTTCAATTATTTCCAGCCCTTTATTAAACATCGTCGCCGAATCAATTGTGATCTTCCCGCCCATGTTCCAGTTCGGATGCTTCAATGCCTGCGCAACGGTTACATTTTCCAATTTTTCAACTTTGAATCTAAGGAACGGTCCTCCGGAAGCAGTCAGAATAATTTTATTTACCTGTGAAGGTTCACGGCCTTCCAAACACTGAAAGATAGCACTGTGTTCACTGTCGACTGGAATTATTGCTACTCCATGCTTTTTGGCTTCCGGAATAACGATTGAACCGGCAGCTACAAGCGTCTCTTTGTTGGCCAATGCAACTCGCTTCTTTGATCTGATTGCAGCCAAAGTCGGTTCAATACCTACCGCACCAACTACCGCGGTAAGAAGCAGTTCAACCTCGGTGATGGTAGCAATCTCAATCAGTCCGGAAAGTCCGGCCATAACCTGGACATCAAGACCTTTAACAGATTCGACAAGGTCTGAATAACGTTTTTCGTCGCCAACAGCAACATATTTTGGCCGGTACTGCCTTACCTGTTCCGCCAGCAACTCGATGTTTTGACCTGCGGCAAGGGCAACCAGTTCAAATTTTTCCGGAAACTGATTGATTACTTCTAAAGCCTGTTGTCCAATTGAGCCGGTAGAGCCTAAGATTGCTAATTTGATCACGTTAGATTCACTCCATCTGCTTTCAAGTTTCAGCAATTTGATCATTATCCCAAAATTGCTTCACGATCCGGTAATATCCCCGTAAAACAATCAAGATGATTGGTCCTAATATGATGCCAATAATCCCAAAAAGCTTTAATCCAACATAGAAGACTAATAATGTCAACAGGGGATGGAAATTAAAACAATCTCCGACAAGCCTTAATTGGACCACTTGCCGGATGAAAATCAGTACAAAATAAGAACCAATTATTATCAAAGCCACCGAATACTTCTGAATAAAAAAACTGACAATCGCCGCCGGAATAAAAATCATTCCCGGTCCCATAATCGGAATAACATCAAAAACACCTGCTAAAAAACCATAAGTCGCTGCACTGTCAATACCTAATACTCTAAAAGTTATCCAAGTGAAACAACTTGTTAACAGTACCAAAGCGAGTTCAACCCGTACAAATTTAGCAACATTCTCAACAATTTCTTCATTAACCCGGGCAATAATTTGATGCAGTCTGCAAGGTATTATCCGAAGGAACTGTTTTTTGATCAGTTGCTGATCACGGCTATAAAAGAAAGCCGTAACCGCGCCAATTAATATTGAAATCAAAATCTGTGGCAGTTGTGAAACAAAACTGACCAGATTAATCAATAGTACCTTCAACAAGTGGTCGACTGAATTATTAAAGGTACTAAGCTGCAACCAACCATCTTTAATCCCGGGAAGGAATTGTTGAAACCAAATCGTTATCCGCGCAATTACACTGATAAAACGATCAGTTATTAACTGTGCCTGTGGCAAACAGCGTTGAACCTCAAAATAGATCAGAGAGATTGTTAAATTTAATAAAGCCAAAATTGTTATTACTAAAATTATTAACGTCACAACAATGGCAATTGACCGGTTTAAATTAAAGACTCTTTCCAGACTTTCCACAAACGGTTCAATTAAACAGGCAAAGACGATACCGATTAAAAAAGGAGCAATCAATGGGAAGATCAACTTAAAACCCCAGATTAGGCCCCCAGCAACCAACAATGACAGCAATACTGCCAGATATTTACGATTCATTCACGATTCACTCACTTTTAAAAGTTTTACAATACGACTTTTAAAAGCTGCAAACTTAAATGTTAAAATCAGATTATTTTGAAATACGGAAACAAATAAACTACTGTATAATAAGCAACCGGCGCAGCTATTAACAGACTGTCGAACCGATCAAGAATTCCTCCATGTCCGGGTAAAAATGATCCTGAATCTTTTACACCGATATTCCGTTTGATAATCGATTCCACCAAATCACCAAATTGACCGGCAATTACAACTAAGGTCCCTAAGATCAACAGCGGCAACAAGCTGCGACGGTATAAAAAACCAAGCAAAACCGCGATCACCCATCCGCCTACCAAGCCACCAATTGACCCTTCAATACTTTTTTTAGGGCTAATCCGCGGTGATAATTTGTGTTTACCAAATTTGGTACCGATAAAGAACGCTGTCGTATCATTAGCCCATGTTACTAAGATCGTAAATAACGCATACATTCCATTCTCAACCGGTATGTATCTTAACAATAAGATATATGCAAACATTAATCCAATATAGACCGCACCAAACAAATTGATCGCCACATTATAAAATCCCTGTTCTAAAGATTTACCGCGCAACAATTCATTACCGGCAATAGAAATAAACATAAGTAGCAACGAAAGCGAAATCAGACGCTCACTCTTCACCAACGCTTCCTGCTGATAGGAACCGGCAAACTGGTTGATGATATACAAAAATGCAATCATCACTAAGGAACTGGCTACCAAAAGCTGCGTTTGAGGACGGAAAGACTGTTTCTTTAATAACTCGGCATATTCAAGCAAGGCTAATGTCACCAGTAAGCCAACCGTTAATGTATACCAGATTCCTCCCGCAAGAATCACTGCTAATAGAACTATGCCCCCTAATGTTCCCGTAATAACTCTTTGAGCCATCAGCCAATCCTCTCTTAAAGTTTAAGTCCGCCAAATCTACGTTCGCGTTTACTATAAAATTCAATCGCCTCAGCTAAATCATCCTTACCGAAATCCGGCCATAATTTATCGGCAAAATAAAGCTCTGCGTAGGCAATTTGCCAAATCAAAAAATTACTAATCCGGCTCTCGCCACTGGTCCTAATTAGAAGATCCGGATCAGGTTGTCCTTTGGTAAATAAGTGCTCAATAATTTCATTCTCAGTTATCTTCTCTGGTTCCAGTGTACCAGCTTTTACTTGCGCGGCAACTTTGCGAGTGACTTCTAACAGTTCCGAGCGGCCTCCATAATTAATTGCGATATTCAAAGTTAATTTATCATTAGCGCTCGTTTTAGCTTCACAACTCTCCATCATTTGGACCAATGAAGGCTTAAGATTATGTCTTAAACCAATAAAATTTAACTTAACCCCCTGTTGGTGAAGTCTTTCGGTTTCATTCTTCAATACATCTTCAAACAGATTCATTAAAAAATCGACTTCTTTAGAAGGCCTGCTCCAGTTTTCAGTTGAAAAAGCATATACAGTTAAATAGGGAACTCCATAAAGAATACAGACTGTAATTGCATCACGCAAACTCTGCAGTCCGGCCTTATGCCCGGCAGTTCTGGGTAAACCACGTTGTTCGGCCCAACGGCCATTACCATCCATAATTATCGCAATGTGTTTTGGAATATCGTTCAATTCCGGTTTCACCTGCGGTTTAAACATTTTTATGATTTTTTCTATTATTTTCATTATAAATATTATTAATCCCCCTCAAGAGTTGAGGGGGTAGTAATTAAACCTCCATAATCTCTTTCTCTTTATGTTCAAGTAATTTATCAATCTCTGCAATATATTTATCAGTCAACTTTTGGACTTCATCATGCCCGCGTTTAGCTTCATCCTCAGTTACTTTTCCATCTTTCTCAAGAGCCTTAACCTTATCGTTAGCATCACGGCGAATATTCCGAATTACTACTCTCTTCTCTTCAGCTTCTTTCTTCAATACTTTTACTAATTCCTTACGACGCTCCTCAGTAAGCGGTGGTATGGGCAGGCGAATAACACCGCCATCGTTAACCGGATTTAAACCAATATCAGATTTCAAAATTGCTTTCTCAATAGCACTTACTGCAGATTTATCCCAAGGTTGAATCACTAACATCCGGGCATCCGCGGACGTAATGTTTGCTAACTGATTGATCGGCGTTGGCGCGCCATAATAGTCAACTAGCACCCGCTCTAAAATACTGGGATTAGCGCGTCCGGTACGAATATTTTGAAACTCTTTTTTAGTCGCTTCAATAGCACCTTTCATATGAACTTCGGTTTCATTTAACAATTCTTTGATCATTGATTAATCCTCCCCTCTTACATATGTTCCTACTTTTTCACCAAGAACAATGCGGCGAATATTGCCGACTTCATTTAAATTAAAGACAACAATCGGAATCTTATTTTCCATACATAATGAAGTTGCGGTCGAATCCATCACCCGTAAGCGCTGCTGTAAAACTTGCATAAAGTTCAAATTATCAAACCGGGTTGCTAAAGGATCAACTTTGGGGTCAGCGCTGTAAACACCATCGACCTTTTTAGCCATCAAAATTATCTCTGCTTCAATCTCAGCCGCCCGTAAAGCAGCAGCAGTATCGGTTGAAAAGTAAGGATTACCGGTGCCGGCTGCAAAGATCACCACGCGGCCTTTCTCCAAATGACGCGTAGCCCGTCTTCTAATATAAGGCTCTGCAATCTGTCTCATCTCAATTGCCGTCTGAACTCTGGTGGGAATTCCATGGCGCTCAAAAGCATTTTGGAGCGCTAATGAATTGATAACTGTAGCCAACATCCCCATATAATCGGCGGTTGAACGTTCAATTCCCGTATGGCTCCCGGTAGCGCCACGCCAAAAATTACCGCCGCCTACCACAACTGCTATTTGAACACCAAGATCAACTACTTCTTTAGTCTGTTGGGCAATAATATTAACAATATCCTGGTCAATACCAAATCCTTTTTCTCCGGCCAAAGCTTCACCGCTTAGTTTCAGCACAATCCGTTTGAATTTTGGAGTCTGCATTAATCAATTCCCCCATTTACCATAATATATCTTCGTGAACCTAATTTTAATTCCTGCTAATTTGAAAAAAGTTTCTAATTGTTTTCCAATCCCGATCTGCTCTGGATGACTAAAGTAGCTTTTTGGTCCGCGTCAATTTTCGTAATTATTCTTAAGCGTGCTGTTTAAATGAGATTTATTTAAACTAATAAGATTTTAGAAAAAAGGAACACTTTCGTGTTCCTAATTATTAGTTTTTAATCTGTGACATTACTTCTTCAGCAAAGTCATCTTTACGTTTTTCGATACCTTCACCTTTTTCAAACCGGGCAAATTTGGCAACTGCAATGTTCTCACCCAATTTTGAATTTACTTCCTGGATTAATTTGGTGATGGTTTTCTCACCGTCTTTGATGAAAACTTGTTCGTTCAGACAGATTTCTTTATAGAATTTTTCCAAACGGCCTATCATAATCTTTTCGGCGATAGCTTCAGGTTTACCCTCATTTACTGCCTGGGCTTTGTAAATTGCTTTCTCTTGCTCTAAAACAGCTTCCGGTACTTCATTGCGGGTATTATATTCCGGTTTTGCAGCGGCAACCTGCATTGCCAAATCTTTGACTAATGCAATAAATTCCGGGTTAGCAGTTGTCTCAGCCTTTGCAGTGGTAACCTCAATCAAAACACCGATCTTACCACCCATGTGGATATAAGAATCAACCACACCATTATCTTTAATTTCAAATCTGGCAAAACGTCGGACTGACATATTCTCACCGATTGTTGAGATTAACTCGGTGATTTTTTCAGCTACCGTCTTCCCGTCCTTCATTGCCAACTTTGCTAAGGTTTCAACATCAGCCGGCGCTTTCTCGGCAACGATAACAGCAGTATCTTCAACAAATTTTTGGAAATCAGGGTTCTTAGCAACAAAGTCAGTTTCACAGTTAACTTCAATTAAGACACCGACCTTTTTATCACCAGTCAGGTAAGAACTTACCAGACCTTCAGCAGCAACACGGCCAGCTTTTTTAGCTGCAGCAGCCAAACCCTTTTCACGAAGATATTCAATAGCCTTCTCAATATCACCATTGGTTTCTGATAAGGCTTTCTTACAATCCATCATACCGGCACCGGTTCTTTCCCGGAGCTCTTTTACAACAGCAGCGGTTATTTCAGCCATTATGTAATCCTCCTTCACAAATTATTTACATTAAAAAAGGGTGGTTAGGTTCCTCCACCACCCTTACCATCTGTATTTTTAAATGGTCCATTAGGTCAGACCTTGGCAAAATACAACAGTAAAGCCCCTTAGAAACCCAGGATTATACTTCTTCGACAAGTTCCATCTCTGAAGCTTCTTCTTCAGGAACTGCAGTATCTTCAGCCTCATTACCACCAGCAACAGCATCAGCACCTTGTCTTGCTTCAATAACTGCATCAGCAATTTTACCGGCAAGCAGCTTAACTGCTCTGATCGCATCATCATTTCCAGGAATGACATAATCGATTTCGTCCGGGTCACAGTTAGTATCAACAATACCGATAATCGGAATCCCCAGTTTCTTTGCTTCGGCAACTGCAATTCTTTCTTTACGCGGGTCAACAATGAAGACGGCTCCTGGTAACTTGTGCATATTTCTGATACCGGAAAGGAACTTTTCCAGACGTTTCCGCTCTTTTTGAAGTTCTAAAACTTCTTTCTTCGGAAGCGCTTCAAAGGAACCATCCTGCTCCATCTGTTCGATTTTACGCAAACGATCAACTCTGGTACGGATGGTTTTAAAATTAGTTAAAGTTCCACCCAACCACCGTTGTGACACATAAAACATTCCACAACGTTCAGCTTCTTCTTTAACAGCATCTTGTGCCTGTTTTTTGGTTCCTACAAATAAAATGGTTTCCCCGTTTTCAACAACAGAACGGGCAAAATTGTAGGCCTCTTCAACCTTTTTAACAGTCTTCTGGAGGTCGATAATATAAATACCGTTCCTCTCAGTAAAGATAAACTGACCCATCTTTGGGTTCCATCGTCTTGTTTGGTGACCAAAATGTACGCCTGCTTCCAATAATTGTTTCATTGAAATCACAGCCACATCAGCCACCTCCTTTCTTCGGTTTTTTCCTCCGCTTTTCGCATCTTTCTAATCAACCAGTCACTGGCACCAGAATAGAAATTAAAAAGCGTGTGTAATAAGCGTTTGCACGCATACCAGTAAAAAGTATAACATGGTTATTTTATCCTGACAAGTACTTATTTACACAAACTATTTAAATATTTTTATTCCAAAATCTCTGATTCCAAAGTCCTAATAAAAAAAGACTTCAGTCCTATCGCAAAATTCCGGAAAATAAACGATAATCAAATTATAAGCAGATCGTTTTACACTTTTATTTCCATTATTATCCTGTTTTGAGGGAGGTCTAAAAAGATGAGCACCATTAAGCTTTTCTATAAATCGGAGACGGCACAGGGGACAATCGAATATGGCTTTATTTTATGTCTGGTTGCGATCTCGATTATTGTCGCGCTGACTTTTTTTGCCTCCAGTCTAATCACAAGCATTGAAACATCCGCCAGCAAAATCCCCCAATAAAACTTGAAAGTGTAACTATATCCATTCTACAGATGGCTTTGTATTTTTTGTTCAATTTGTTGCTTTGGCAAAGCGCCAACAAATTGTTCAACCGGCCTACCATTCTTAAAGATAATCATTGTTGGGATCGACATAATATCAAACTGCGACGCCAGGTTGGCGTTTTCAACCACATTTACTTTGACCACTTTTACCAAAGCTCCCATTTCAGCTGCAATTTGATCCAGTACCGGAATTAACATCCGGCAAGGTCCACACCACGGCGCCCAAAAATCAACCAATACCAGTCCGCTGGAATCGATTACTTCCGTTTTAAAATTATTCTCAGTTAAATTTATCATCACAGTCACTCCTTTTGTATACCCTACTAGGTATAGTATATTATGGTTGCTGGTAATTGCTCCGTTGTTTTAGAACAAAATTTAGTAATAACCATCGCAGTTATGCTGCGTCTATGTTGTAACTTACCGGAAATTGGTATTATAATCATTTTATAAGGATTTAATCATCGCAAAATTGAAAGTCTTAATGATATTGAAAGTCTTAATGATAATGAAAAGGAGACAATAAAAAAGAATAGAAAGGAAGCATTAAAACAGTTTAAAGAGGTTTATTTAGAACCTAAAAGTACTGAGAAGATGAACCAGGTAACAGAGGGGGCAAATCTCGAAGATGCTGTATTTTTGAAAAAGGATATAGAGAAATTAAAGCTGGATGAGGGACAGAAAAATGTAATAATAGTAGAATAGACCAGATAGCTAATTCTTTTTTTGTTATTACCGATAATAATAGAAAACATATTTACTGTTATTCGGGGATTAAAAAATGCAAATCAATAAAAAACTGCAACAACGACTTTTAGCTAAAAATATAAAGTATTCCAACCTTGACGGAATGGCTTTTAGCATTTGGACCGGCGCTACAATCCCCACCTACCTCGGCTTATATATCCTGCGGCTTAACGGCACCCCGGAAATGGTCAATCTGATCCTGGCAATTCAACCTTTTGTGGTAGCGATCTTTACATTGCTGGGTGCCTCCTTTGCCAACAGTTATCAACGTAAAAAACCGATTTTAATGCCAGCCAGCCTCGTAGTCAGATTATTTATTTTGTTAATAATCTTCATTCCTTTTTTGCCCCAAAATTATCAGGCACCATCATTCTTGTTATTATGGGGCTTAATGTATATCCCCTGGGCCTACATCTGTCTGACTTGGGGGCCGCTCATCAGTAACATTATCCCTGAAGAACGGCGCGGGCGTTTTTTTGGCACCCGCAATACCTTAACTAAATTCACAACTATAATCGGAACAATGTATACCGGAATCGTCTTGGCCAATCTGGAATTTCGACCGGCGTTCATCTCGATTATTACTATTTCTTTCATCTTTACGTTAGTCTCTTACTATTATCTGGATAAACATATTGAACCGGTTGTTGCGGAACCAGGTGAAAACAAGAAAAATATCCGGGTTGGAAATGCACGGATCATTGAGTTTGATTTAGCAAAGAATCTTGAGGTCTTTAAAGATCCCCAATACGGATATATCTTTGGCTTAAGTTGTTTGGCAATCTTTTTCTTTCATATCGGTTACTCAATGGCAATCCCCTTGTTTACATTACGTCAGGTTAATGAACTTGGCTTCTCCAATGCCACTGTTGGACTATTTGCAAATATCACAGCATTAACCGCGCTGATCGGTTCCTATATTAGTGGCCGGTTAACGGACCGCTGCGGTTTTCGTTATATCCTGCTTTTTAGCACCATAATCCTGATCATTCCCCCGTTAATTTGGGCTTTTACTGCAAATCTCCCCATACTAATGGCCACAATTATGTTATGGGGGTTTGCTGAAAACGCTTATGTGATTTGTTATCAATTTATGGTTTTAGAGGTATCACCTTATAAAGAACGTTCCCGCTTTGTAGGGATGAATACCGTGATTGTTAATCTTGCCGCCGGTATCGGACCGCTTGTCGGAATGTTGCTGATGAAAATCCCGAACGTTAGCATTCGGGGAACATTGATTGCGGTATCTTTGATGATGTTAGTCGGTTCACTGCTATCTTACCAAGTCGCCCGTAAAGGTTCATTTTAGTCTTGACCTAATGAATCATCTGCGATACCCGGTAGATCATCGTCCGCAATTCCTCAGGATTGTTACGGTCAATCGGATATCTCTTCCCTTTATGGTCGACGATTTCGTTGGCCATTCCGCCATATTCGAGTGTAATAATTTCCGGTTCGTACTGCTCCAGGACAAAACTTAACAATTCATAGTCTTCCTCTTCCAGGACTGTATGGGCATCAACCAGCCCTTCCGGCCTTAGCCAAGTCCCTGCCAGATGAATCTCACGGAGCCGGTTTAACGGTAATTGTTTTAGATAATCAACAATATTGACATGGAGATGCCAGGCACTGCATCTGGCATGGGCGATATCAAGCAGAAAATCACAATCGCTGTTTTGACAAACCCATGAGATAAAATCCGGTTCGGAGACGATCCGGTAATGGATTCCCCAGGCATAATAAGGAAAATTCTCTAAAACAATTGGCAACGACAGCTTCGATTTAATCAATTGCAGTGTCTCCAGTGTACGAACGCTTACTTCTGTTTCAACAAGAGGATGAGGCATGTGTTGATATTGGATCAGTTCCGGAAAATATTCGGCTTTTGCTTCAAGATGGGTCGACAGGTAAGGTGGATTGGTGTGACAAATGATCTCTGTGATTAAGTCTTGGTTAAAACGTTGGTTGGGATCAAGATGATTGAGCGACAATACTCCGGGCTGTGCAAGGTGTGGCAGCAGCTTGCGATGGAGTATTCCTTTCCGGAACTGTATCAAACTGCCCGGTAACGACATTGTAGGAGCCTTAATATAGTCAATTGGCAACTCTGGTTCCTGATTAAGCAAATCCAATAATGCTTCTGAAAAATTTACGGCAATCTTCATAAGCACCTCAAATTTTGGAAAATATCTCTATAATTTATCATATCTAAAAAATATTGGCATGAAAAGTCCTAATTTTAAACATTAACCAGACGCTGATCATTCAGTGGCAAAAGTTCTGCTTTATTGCTAAAAACTAGGTTGTCAGCGAAAAACTCCTGTGTTATTATTTATGAAAAAACTGCATTCATTTTCAGGAGGTTTTAATGAAAGAATTAGAAGAAGGTACAACATTACAGCTTGATTTTTCAAAGATTGCCAAAATTGCTGAAAAGTGCAAGGATGTAATTCCGGTTGCCGTTCAAAATGTTGACACCAAAGAAGTAATCTTAGTGGCATATGTTAATGAACTTGCATTAAAAGCTTCGATTGAATCAAAAACGGCAATCTTTTGGTCAACTTCACGCAATGAATTGTGGGAAAAAGGAAAAACATCAGGTGAAACCTTTGAACTACTTGATGTCTTTGTCAACTGTGAACAAAATTCCTTACTCTATATTGTTCGCCCCCGTCGCGGCGGTATCTGCCATACCAAAAACCAAAAAGGTGAACCGCGGAATTGCTACTACCGGAAGATTAACTTTGAAACCTGGCAATTAGAGAATATTGATCCTTGATTTTTAGAACTGATAGTCTAAAAACAAAAGAACCTTGTTTTGACAAGGTTTTTTGTTGTTTTTCACATTTTTTTCTTTCTTAATAGTCTTTCATACTCATTAAGCAGTACATCCAACATTTGACTCGCTCCGACGACTTCCGGATCAGTAAAACTTTTATTCTCGGCAATTTCTTTTAATTTCTGACGCAGTTCCTGAATCTGCTGTTTTAACGCATCAATATCGCATGACATTATAACACCCCTACGGTAGTATTCCAGCGTTAACCTTGGAATATTCCTCGGGGTGTTGTCTTTTTAGGCAGTTATCTTCAAATGTCTTTCAAGCTCTTTGAAGAGGATATCAGCATGCGCATAATCGGAATTTACTTCAGTAACATCGAGCTTATACTCTTTATCTCCAACCTTTAACACCAGAAGTTTAGCAATATATTTACCAAACCATTTGTTACGACCACTTGCTGTTTTGAGTGTGACATTCTCAAAATCATTCCAGAAATAACGATGTGAACCATCTTTATCAGTTAGTTCGAGCCACTCCTCAGCAATGACAATCGTCTCCACTGGTTGCCAGATCGTAAAATTACTAATCCCTAATCTCTGTGAATTGGGAATCCGGCAAAAAGTTTTTTCACGACTGTTTTCTAATGTTTCACGTTCGGCTATTAACGACTCAACATCACTCAATGCAAATTCCGGAAACTCCAGTTCCACTCCGTTTTTTTCCCTAAAACTATCGAACAGATTTTTAACATCAGTAAATCGAGATTTTTTCAAATAAAGTCCAGTTAATTCTTGATACAGTTTCTTGGCATTGGGGTATTGATTAATCAACTTTTGGAGTTCCTCCACCAGTTGATCTTCATCAGCGATCGATTTGTAAAGCTTCTCCAACTCTTTCTCATAAGGCTCTACTTTTTTAAAGTATTTTTGATACAACTTGACAACCAGATAACCAACGATCAATACCAACAAAATAAGATAACGCTGTTGTTCGAACATAACCATCAATCCTTCCCGACAAATTTACAAGCCTGATAAATAAACTGCCATTCAAGTAAAATTATATCATTAATTCTAAAGGATTTACCAAACAATAAACGAAAATTATTTAATAAAATATAAGGGGTCGTTAGTTAGAATGAAAAAATCCGCCTTAATACTAACACTATTAATTGGAATAATTCTAATAACAGTTATTATACTCTCTAATAGCACTCTTTTCAGGGGGATTTCTATGCAAGAGCCGATCCAATCCCAAACATATGTTAGCAAGTTACGGGTTGGGACCAAGACCATTGAAAATGTCCATGAAGATATTGAAGAAACGGTACTAGCTCGTCTTTTACCGCATTACAAAAAGGCAAATCTGGCCTTCCCGCCGAAAGAGCTTTGTTTCATTGTCTTAAAGGCGGAAAAAATTCTAGAAGTTTGGGGGGAAAATGGACAAGATTGGCGTTTTATCCGCTCCTATCCTGTTTTAGGCGCCAGTGGTGTAGCCGGCCCCAAACTCCGTGAAGGTGATCGGCAAGTACCTGAAGGGATATACCGGATCACCTGGCTTCATCCTAACAGTTCCTATCATCTATCGATGAAACTTAATTACCCTAATGAATACGATCACCAACAAGCCAATCGCGAAAGACGAACTCAACTTGGCGGCGATATCTTTATTCATGGCAAAGACCTTTCAATTGGTTGTGTTGCGATCGGTGACGCTTCGATTGAAGACCTGTTCATCACTGTCAGTAAAGTTGGAATCAATAATGTAAAAGTGATCATTGTCCCCAATGATTTAAGAAAGAAAGAACCAATTAAAGGCGAATATTATCATCGTCTCCCCTGGTTAAAAGAGCTGTATGCCGAGCTTAAAACAGAACTAACAAATTATTGTCGTTAAAAATAACCTTTCTAAATCATTCTACCGAACCTCAGTTATCCCACCTTTCTGTTAACACCTGATAAATTTTTTGATAATTTCAAGCATTTTTGCAATCAATATGGTAAAATTCTTTTTGGTCTAAAAAACCAAAAAATGAAAGTTTGACAACCAAAGTCAAACTTATAAAATATGTAACCAACTCCCTAATCTTAAATATACACACTAATAAATCAGGTAAGGTGAAACAGAAATTGACTACTAAAACTAAAGAACTAATACGTAATATTGCAATCATTGCCCACGTCGATCATGGCAAAACCACCTTGGTCGACTGCTTACTGCGCCAAGCCGGAACTTTCCGTGAAAACGAACGGGTGGCCGAACGGGTGATGGATAGCAACGATCTCGAACGGGAACGCGGAATCACCATCTTAGCAAAGAATACCGCTGTCCATTACGGTGATCTCAAGATTAACATCGTTGATACTCCCGGCCATGCCGACTTTGGCGGTGAGGTTGAACGGGTCCTGCGCATGGTTGATGGCGCATTGCTCTTAGTTGACGCTTTTGAAGGCCCAATGGCCCAAACCAAGTTTGTTCTGCGTAAAGCATTGGAAGTAGGCTTGAAAATTATTGTTGTTATCAATAAGATCGACCGTCCGGACGCCCGCGTTAACGAAGTCCTAAATGAAGTCTTTGATCTCTTTGTTGAACTGGAAGCTGACGACTGGCAACTTGATTTTCCGGTTATTTATACTTCTTCCCGTTTGGGTGTGGCAACAACAGATCCTGATATCCCGGGCGAAAACATGAAACCATTGTTTGAATTGATCAAAGCTGAGGTCCCAATGCCTACCGGGGACTCTGACTTACCCTTACAGTTACAGATCACCACGTTAGAATATGATGAATATGTAGGCAGAATCGGCATTGGCCGGATCACCAATGGTACATTGGCGCCAGGACAGATGATCAGCCTCTGTAAAAGGGACGGTACGATCGAAAAGATTAAAATCGGTAAAGTCTGGACCTACAGTGGCTTAAAGAAGGTTGAAGTCGACAAGGCCGGAGTTGGTGACATTGTTGCTTTAGCCGGTTTAGGCCAAGTGAATATCGGTGAAACAGTCAGTGATTTTGAAAACCCAATGCCGCTGGAATTACTAAACATTGAAGAACCAACCCTAACCATGAATTTCATCGTCAATGACAGTCCTTTTGCCGGACGTGAAGGGAAATTTGTTACTTCGAGACACTTACGGGAGCGGCTCTGGAAAGAGGCGGAGACCAATGTTAGCTTACGCGTGAAGGAGACTGACTCCCCTGACTCTTTTGAAGTTTCCGGCCGTGGCGAGTTACACTTAGCAATCTTGATTGAAACGATGCGACGCGAAGGTTATGAGTTACAAATCTCCAAACCGGAACCAATCTTAAAAAAAGTTAATGATGAGATCTATGAACCATACGAACGCCTTTTCTTAAATGTTCCGGAAGAATTCTCCGGCAGGGTGATTGAGAACTTAGGCGCACGCAAAGCTGAGATGCTTAACATGCAACCCTCAGGTCAGACCCACCTCAAACTGGAATTTATCATTCCCGCTCGTGGTTTAATCGGTTTTCGTTCCGAATTTTTAACCGACACCAAAGGTGAAGGAATCATGCATCATATCTTCGACCACTATGGTCCGTGGAAAGGTGTGATTCCCGGCCGCAAACGCGGCGTGTTAGTTGCATTTGAGAGTGGCGAGGCTACCGGTTATGCGATCTTTAATATGGAAGACCGGGGTTCCTTCTTTATTTCCCCTGGTGAAAAAGTCTACGCCGGAATGATCGTCGGCGAACATTCGCGCGAAAACGATCTGGACGTTAATGTCTGTAAGAAAAAACAGTTAACCAATATGCGGGCCAGTGGTTCTGATGAAGCCATCAAACTGACCCCTCCCCGGATTTTCTCCCTCGAACAGGCAATGGAATACATCGATGATGATGAATTGGTTGAAGTAACCCCTTCCACAATCAGGATGCGCAAAAAGTTGCTTGATAAGGGTGAACGGGAACGGGCTGCCAAAAGAGCACGGGAGTAATATTTACTCCCGTGTTTTTTGATAAGACGGCTTTTCTTTTTCATAACATTCACCTGTCAAATCTAATGCCAACAAATCCACCATTATACTGTTCGTTTGGCCTAAAAAGAGAAATAGCATAAACACCTCCCCATTCAAATTGATATAATGTAATTCCTTCATCTTTTTTTGTTGGTGTACCTAAATTTTCAAACAGCCATTTATCAGCAAATGCCCGTTCAGCAGCTTGTCTTTTCTCTCTATTGCTACTAGTTTCCTCATCAATCTCTATACGCGGCCATAAAGTGATAGACTCCAGCAAATCATCTTTGAAAAAAACATACCCAAAAATTCAGCATTATTTATACAAAAGATTTTCTTAATAGTTATTACTGTATCATTGCTTAAATATGGATTTAGCCTGTCTTTGTATACACTTTCCATTTCCTGTTTTGTAGTATTTCTATCAATGATTAGTTCTCCAAGGTCAATTATCCCATTCTTTAAGTCCGTCATAATCATC
>Ga0209204_1000425_pt1 | contig 45983 bp, 40 predicted proteins | sample AD_JPNMR2_MetaG_FD_184425 | JGI IMG/M metagenome (GOLD analysis project Ga0209204, IMG submission 184425) | Active sludge microbial communities of municipal wastewater-treating anaerobic digesters from Japan - AD_JPNMR2_MetaG (SPAdes) (version 2) | ecosystem: Engineered > Bioreactor > Anaerobic...
CCGGTTACAAAGAATATCTCGTTGGGTATCCCAAAAAATCCTGGGCTACGAACAATAAACTGAGTAAATGAGCCATGCCCGTAAATACTATCGCTCCATAGCTTTACCCCTTCAAAAAGCCAGAAAAGGCTCTTACCAAACATCAATCCTATTAAACTGTATAACACCGTTGCACTTAGTAGAAGGGGCAAATACTTAACCCTGTGCCAGCGTAAAAAATAGATTGCGTAAACTGGCAACAGGATAAAACCGTCAAGACGGATTAGGGGTAGCATTGATACAACCACTGCACCAGCAAAAAATTTATCCTTGATAAGAAGGAATGTGCCCAGTATGGCCACAAAGGCAAACATAATTTCGGTTGTGCCCCCAAAGAAAGTCATCATAAAAACGGGGGTAAAGCTGCAGATAACCAAAGCCAGCAGCGGGGTTTTCATTTTCAACTCCTTGGCAACCCTGTAGGCAAAGTAACCCGATAGTATTCCCAGCATGATGTTCATGAGCTGCAGCGATTTAAAACCAAGCAGAGCAAAAGGAGCAGCAAGTAATGTATAAATGGGATTTGCCCAGGAATTCAAAAGATTCTCAGGATTAACAAATGCCCAACGGGCAAACTGGTAATGCATAACGGAGTAAGAACCGCCGGAATAGCCATTGCTTAGTACAAGTATTGTCATGTCGATAAAAAGTATGACCGCAATAAGCGCATACATCAACCGCCTCTCGCTGATTTCGCTCAAGGATTTAATGAAACTGTTAAAGTCCATCCTAGTATAAGGTTTAGTTACTGTTGTTTAAACAAATAGTAAAAATTGAAAACGCGAATTGAAACATCGAATCCCGGCATAAAAATAACATTAATATTTAAACCCAAATGCAATGAACTAGCAAATTCAACCGGGTTAATTTCTTGAGGTATGAGTCGGAATGAGCCAGAATAAGCTGGAATATGAGGAAGTTAGAGGAAGTTAGAGGAAGTTAAACGTGAACCGTGAACCGTGAACCGGAAGAATTAAGAATATGACGGAGTTAGAGGAAGTTAGAGGGAGTTAGGACTAGTGAAAAGTTAAAAGTTAAAAGAAGAATTGAGGATATGAGGGGGTTGGAGAGCTTTATGTTCGTGAACCGTGAACCGTTAAAAGTTAAAAGTTAAAAGTCTGTTTTGTGCCGGAATGAGTCGGAATAGACGGAATAAGATGATGTTAGAAGAAGTTAGAGGTAATGTGAGCAGTTAATTCTAAATACCATAGATTAACTAACTTAACCGGGCAAAAAAATTGGAACGCAGCAATATTTTTAGAGGGATTCGTCAATTGAAAATTCAATTGACGAATCTCGATTAAACGTCGGCAGGTTACCTGTAAAACTCCGATGCTTTGCGCCATTGCGGATAGATATTACTATTCGTCAACTTGTTACCAACTTCGTAGAACAGAACCGCATCGTCAACCAAACCATCTAACCTATCGCGCTGCGGTTTATACTCGTCGGAGGGTTTATGGTAAACGTTTTGCCAGTAATCCTTAATTAGCTCAAGAGTTTTTTCTTTCCCCAACTCAGCTTGATGCGTATACCCTTTAGCAAAAATTGCAGGAACACCGGCTTTAAGAAATGGTAACTGGTCGGACCGGTAAAACATTCCATTTTCGGGATTTGGGTCAAGGGCAATGTAGCGGTCGTGTTCCTCTGCAACCACCTGTAAAAGACTATCGAGATTCGAGTGTCCGTAACCGGTTACGGTTACATCCTTGAACTTTCCGAGGAAAAGAACCACATCGTAGTTTATGCAGGCTATAGCCTTTGTTATATCGAACGGGCAATGCTTAACAAAGTACTCCGAGCCAAACAGTCCCGACTCCTCAGCGGTAGGCGCAAGGAAGATAATTGAGCGTTTGGGTGCATCGGCTTGCTTAAATACCTTAGCAATGGATAGCATCCATGCTATTGCGGCAGCATTATCCGATGCTCCATTGTAGATGGAATCGCCATTTAGTGGGCGCCCAACCCCAAGGTGATCCCAGTGAGCGGTATATACAATAAACTCATCGGGTTTCTCAGCCCCCTTAATGTAACCTGCGACATTCTTTGATACTGAACGCTCTACACTATTACTTAAGCTTAGAGACAATGTTGCGTTTAGGTTTATAGGTTTAAAATCCTTACTGGTAGCCTGTTTCTTTATCGCCTCGTAGCTATAGCCACAGCGACTGAATAGTTGCTCGGCGGCCTCACGGGTTATCCAGCCATTAAGAGTGCACGCCGGAGTATCGAGTTCTTTACTATCAACGTAAAGTATTGGGCTGTTGCTCTTGCTACCCGCAACCGCCCATGGGTAACCTGCAGGACCATCCTCATGAACAATTATGCAGCCAAGCGCTCCTTGGCGTTCGGCTTCCTCAAACTTATAGCGCCAGCGTCCGTAATAGGTCATGGCATAGCCAGTAAAAAGCGATGAGTCAAGCAGGTAGTAACCGGGGTCGTTCACCAAAACCACAATGATCTTGCCCTTTACATCTATATCCCTGAAATCGTTACAGCCATACTCTGGTGCGTTTATTCCAAAACCCAAAAATAGCAAGGGTGCTTTGGATATTTCAACCTTTGCCCGAGTGGTTGGACTCCACAGGCAGATATCGTCATCAACCTTAAGGCTAAGCTTACCGCTTGCCAAACCTACATCAACCTGTTCGGGTAAATGAGTTGTAATGGAAACCATGGGAACATCCTGAAAATATGTATCACCAAAAGCGGGCACAAGCCCTAAGTCCTTCATCCTGTTTTGAATGTATGCGGTCGCTCTTACTTCGCCCACGGTAAATGGTGCACGTCCCATCATGCTATCGGCCGAAAGCACCATTATATCGTGTTCCACATCGTCGTAGGATATGGCATTTGTGTTCAGCTTATTGCTGCTATTGCAGGCAGATAGGACAGATAGAAGCAGTACCAAAGGAAATAGTTTTCGCATGGCATTAGTAGTTTTGAACAAAAGTAAAAATTAATTTATCCCTAGTCTTTTAATTTGACTAAAAAAAGAAGTAAAGTAAAAATCATAGGTTGATATTTAACCAAATGCTAACTTTAGGGTCAAAATTGTGTAACCTAACCCAAAGCACCATGAAACGAATTGTAAAACCAATCTGTCTTGCTGCAATGGCAATAATTATTGGCGGTTCGGGCTGTACCGATACCGAAAAACAAGTTAAGGAACCTCTAAAGATTGACGTATCGTTAACCCAGGAGGAAAAGGACAAGGGCCTTCTCACACCTGAGATCATGTGGAAATTCGGACGTATTGGGAGTTCGGTCATCTCGCCCGATGGCAAACTACTTGCCTACACCACAACCTACTACAACCTACAGGAGAATAAGGGAGTAACAAATATCTACCTAATTCCTACCGAGGGTGGAGAGCCAGTAATGCTGACCGATGAGCAAGGCTCGGAATCGAATATTCAGTGGAGTGCCGATGGCCAAGCCATACGCTTCCTGTCCACCCGTAGTGGTTCCTCGCAAATTTGGGAAGTAAAAATCGATGGAACCGGCCTCAAACAGCTCACTAACTTCGATTTTGATATTAACGGCTTTGCCTTTTCGCCCGATGGCAAAAAAATAGTGTACGCCAAGGATGTGAAGATGGTTGACCAAACCGAGGATATACATCCGGACATGCCAAAGGCCAAGGTACGGATAATTGATGATTTGATGTATCGCCACTGGGATTACTGGGAAGATGGCAAGTTTAGCCACCTGTTTGTTGCCGATTACACTGAAAATGGGGTAGAAAATGCCATTGATATCAACGAGGGTGAAAAGTGGGATACCCCCATGGCTACCGATTTCGACATGGATGAAGTGCAGTGGAGCCCAAGCGGCGATAAGATTGTTTACGCCTCAAAGAAACTTTATGGGAAGGACTACGCCATGAGCACCAACTCCGATATCTACCTGTACGATCTAAAAACCCGAATCACCACAAACCTATCCGATGGCAATCCCGGTTACGACCGCTACCCACGATTCTCTCCTAACGGAGTCTTCATCAGCTGGTGGAGTATGGCCACCCCTCTTTACGAATCGGATCAGAAAAGACTTTTTATTCTCAACACCAATAACAACAAGAAAACCTATCTTACCGAGGGTTTTGACCAGAATGTTGAGTACTACGTTTGGGACAACGATAGCCGAAATATTTACTTTACTAGTGGGATTAAGGGTACTGAGCAGCTCTACAAGGTTGATGTTGCCACATCAAAAATTACCCAGCTCACTACTGGCAAGCACGACTACACCAGCTGCCAGTACTCCAACGGCGTACTTACTGCAAGCCGCATGAGCATGAGCATGGCTACCGAGCTTTACCGGATTAATGAGCAAACCGGCGAGGCCACTCAGCTAACCTTTACCAATAAGCATATTTACGACCATATTAAGATGGGCGAAGTTCGTGAACGCTGGGTTACCACAACCGATGGGAAAAAGATGCTTGTTTGGGTAATCCTTCCTCCCGATTTCGACTCCACAAAGAAGTATCCCGCCCTACTTTACTGCCAGGGTGGCCCGCAGAGCACCGTAAGCCAGTTCTGGAGCTATCGCTGGAACTTCCAGATTATGGCAGCCAATGGTTACGTTGTGGTGGCTCCTAACCGCCGTGGTGTTCCATCGTTTGGGCAGGAATGGAACCGCCAAATCTCAGGCGATTACAGCGGACAAAACATTAAGGATTACCTAAGCGCCATTGATGATGTTAAGAAAGAACCTTGGGTTAATGAGGATAAGCTGGGTTGTGTAGGCGCAAGCTACGGTGGTTACTCAGTGTTCTACCTTGCCGGACACCACCAGAAACGCTTTAAAGCGTTTATTGCCCACTGCGGCATGTTTAACCTGGAATCGTTCTACCCCCAAACCGAGGAACTATTCTTCCCCACCTTCGACCTTGGCGGCGCGCCATGGGAAACCGATAACAAAGTAGCACAGCGAAGCTACGCCAACTCGCCCCATAAGTTTGTTAAAAACTGGGATACTCCTATTATGATTATAGTGGGTGAGCATGATTACCGTATACCTTACACCCAAAGCCTCGAAGCATTTGGGGCTGCGCAACTACTCGGCGTACCAAGTAAACTGCTATTCTTCCCCAACGGCACCCATTTTGTTACAAAACCACAGGAAGCCGTTGTTTGGCAACGCGAGTTTTTTGGCTGGCTCGATAAGTGGTTAAAGTAAATACTGAATCAAATCCATAATAAAACGGGAGTTCCTTAAGGGTTACTCCCGTTTTTTTTTATATTTACATCATGTAAATATTTGAAATGCACCGGAACAGGAAACAAATTTATTGGTTTGTAGTAATTCTCACGGTATTCTTTATCGTATTTTGCTCAATATCGTTAGTTAACCATTACCTATTCCGAACCTACGCTCTGGATTTGGGCATGTTTAATCAGGCCTTAAGGAATGTTGCACAACTTCAAAAACCTACATTTACTCTTGGTATAGCAGGAGAGGAAATCCCTTTCCTTGCAACGCACTTCTCTCCAATTATTTTTCTGTTTACTCCCCTATGCTTTATCTTCGGAAATTATACCTTACTGATAGTGCAAATTGTTGCAATTCTTTTTGGGGGAGCTGGTATATTCCTATACTCCAAACACCGAACGAACAGCGATAACGTTACACCAATAGTATCGCTTATTCACTTTTTAAGCATTTGGGGTATTTATTCCGCACTTACGTATGATTTTCATAGCAATGTTTTAGGCGCAATGCTGGTTCCATGGCTATTCCTATTTTATGAACGAAAACAGTACAAGCATGCATTTATAGTTGTAATTCTGGCTATTTTAACCTTTGAGACCATGACCATATGGTTTGCTTTTATTATTGCCGCTCTTGCCATAAGCAGCTACAACCGACAAAAGTTAGTTCAGGTTGATATTCCACTTTTTGCATTTTGTGTTCTATCGGCAATAATTATTATTTGGGTAGCCATGCCATTGCTGCAAAGCACTAGCACCAACATGCAATTCGAAAGATACCGATGGCTTGGAGAAACGCCAATGCAAGTAGTTTTAAACCTGATTCTTTCACCTATCAATCTCTTTAAAGTTCTTTTCACTAACACAACAAGCGACGTGGCTTACGATTACATCAAGTTGGAATTTCATATTATTGTTTTGGTGTCAGGTGGAATACTTTTCCTTTTAAAACCACGCTTCCTTTTCATGCTCATCCCCATTTACATGCTAAAGATGATCCCTAATGACTACAACTTTTGGGGAATCAACAACCAGTATTCCATTGAGTTTGTTCCAATACTAAGTATAGCCGCTATTTCTACAATATCGGAGATTAAGATAAATTATCGGTTACCCTTTGCAATTGCCCTTGCAATTGTTACAGCAGCGGCCACAGCTTTTACAATGGAAAATAGAGTTTCAAAGTGGTACGATGGGATTAACACACGTTTCTATAATAAACAACACTACCAAACCGAGTTCGACATAAAAAGAATTAATGAAGCTATTAGGATTACCGATGGTTCAAAAGCCGTATCGGCAAGTTCAAGGCTTGCACCACATCTTAATGCCCGCAAAATATACTCCTACCCTTTTGTAAAGGATGCTGAATATATTTTGCTGCTACCGACAAGCAACACATGGCCATTAAGCGCCGATGACTTTAAAAAATCAATCGATACTTTAAGCAATAGCCAGCATTTTACTAAGGTTTATTCCGACAACGATTTACTGATATTCAAAAGAAACGAGCGTAAGGCTATTCGTTGATTTTATTAAGAACCAACGAAATTTTTTCCTCAAGGGTCAACTCACCAGCTATCCAGTTAATGGTAAACCCCTTACGTTCCATCCCCCGGAACCAGGTCATTTGCCTTTTAGCAAATTGCCGTATGGCAATGTAAAGCTTTTCAAACATTTCGTCGTAGGAATGTTTTCCAATCAGATATTCGGTAATATACTTGTATTCAAGCCCATAGTAAATAAGATCGTCGGGAGTGAGACCTGCATTCAAGAGCGCCTTCACCTCATCAATCATGCCAGCATTTAAGCGCTGAGCAAGACGCTCCCTGATACGTTTCATCTCGGCAGCACGCTGGTGTTTCACACCAAAAATTATGCTCCTAATTTGCGGGAATGGCTTAGGATCAACAGGTTGACGTTGGTAGTACTCCTCTATCTCAATCGCCCTGATTGTCCTTTTGCGGGTATCCAAATCGGTGGTATTATGCAATTTTTTGTACGATGCAAGAATGGTAGCCAGCTCTTCATCTGTCTTAGCTTCCAGCTCTCGTCGGAGTTCAGGATTTTCAGGAACTGGCAATAGCTTATACCCTCGCAGCACCGCATCGATATAGAGACCACTCCCACCACAAAGTATTGGTAGGCGGTTGCGTTTTTTTATATCGTTGTATGCATCAATAAAATGCTGTTGATACTCAAAAACGTTAAACTTATAGCCCGCATCAACAATATCAATAAGATGGTAAGGGATTAACCTCCCTTCAACAACATAATCGTCCAAATCCTTTCCGGTTCCAATGGTCATACCCCTATAAACCTGTCGGGAATCGGCGCTAATTATTTCGCCATTTACCCGGGCGGCCAGGTGAGCAGCGAGTTGGGTTTTACCACTTGCCGTTGGGCCAACTATGGCAACTAAATCATATTTACTATCCAACATCTACACAACAGTAGTTAAGCAGGTAAAAATAGCTAAATTTGCAGACCTAAAGGTTGTGAGCAATGGTAAAGTTACGCCACCCTAATCCGACAAACAAGCTGAATGAGCTAAACCGTTTGGTATGGTTTGGTTTATTACTATTTGTTTCGGGTACAGCAGCCATACTTATTGCAACCAACTTCTTTAGCCAGCCACTACTAATCGCAAAAAACTATATGCTAATTGCAATTATTGCTATTCTGCTGATGCTTTACGTTTACCGGCTAGTAGGAATTACCCGTAAACCACTTAAAACCCCTGAAACACATGGAAAACAAGAATAACATAGTTATAAAAAACAAAAAGGCCACGTTTCAGTATGAGATTATTGAAACCTTCACCGCAGGAATAGTGCTGAAAGGGACCGAAATAAAATCGATAAGAATGGGTAAAGCCAGCTTTGTGGACTCTTACTGCCACTTTATAGGCGAAGAGCTTTGGATTAAAGGGCTCCACATAGCTGAGTATGCCTGGGGTACATACAATAACCACGACCCCAAGCAGGAGCGTAAACTACTGCTCACCCGAAAGGAACTTATTAAGCTGAAACGACGTTCGGAAGAGAAAGGGTTAACCATCATTGCCCTAAAGCTATTCATCAACCAGCGTGGGCTTGCAAAGGTTGACATTGCCCTTGCACGCGGTAAACAGTTACATGACAAGCGCGAAGACCTTAAACATAAAGATGCCCGGCGCGAAATGGACCGGGCTATGAAACGTTAAATCGCCAAAACAATTGATACTATTTCAGTAAGCTTAATCCCTCCTTAGCGCTTGCGCTTGTAGGGTCGTAAAGTAAGGCCTTTTGGAAAAGTATCTTGGCTTCCTTTGTTTTCCCTAACTGGTAATTAGTCCAACCCAGCATTAGTACGCTGTAATAGTCAAAGGGGTAAAGATTTACTACCTTTTCAAAGTAAGTGTAAGCCTTTTTAAAATCCTTATTCTCATAGCTTATCATACCCATACGATACAACACAAGAGTATTATTAGGGTCAATGGAAAGTATCTTGTTATACTGCTCAACTACTGAACCCCAATTACCCATTGCTGATGCGGGGAGTACAATTCCCAACCGGGGTTCAATGGCATAGGGCATAAGCTCTATAGCTTTTGAGTAGTAGCCTACCGATTCGCTAAATTGACCTTGCAGGTATGTTAACCATCCCAACCTTAAATTAACCTCATACGATTTTTCATCGTACATGGCCTTTAGGGGTTTTGCAGCATCGGCATACTTGCCTTCCTTTTCCTTAGCATAGCTTTCAGTGAATGCTACTGATAGTTTAGCAAAATCTTGAGCCGCTAAGTTTACCGACATAGTTGTCAGCACCAGTAAGATTAGATTTTTGACCTTCATAGCTATTGAAATTTAATGGTTAATGTAGCATTTACTCCAAATGCATTAAGTACTAGCTTTGATGTTTTAGTATAATTCACCAAATCCCAGGAATAGTTGTTTATCTCAGAGTAATGACCCCCAACCCTTAAAAAAAACTTTTTAGCAGGGATAACTAAACTACCATAAAAACTTTTAGAAGGAATGATAAATGAGTTGTTCAGTTCCCTGCCTAAATTACGTGAATACAAGAAAGAATTGCCAATCATCATCCCGGATTCAACCCATAAATATTTAAATACTTTGAAACCAACATCAAAATTCGACTGATAAGTACCTCCCCAGTTTTTATCCAATTGGTAAAAACCACTAACCGTTGAATACAGGTTTAAATTTGAAAAAGGCAAATAGGTGATGTAAGCCTCCGTAGCAAACTGATTTGAATTTGCAAAGTTGCTGTAGTTGAAATTAATAACCCCTCTCAGATACCAACCTATTAATGTAAAGTTTAATCCAAATAACGATTCGGTTGATAAATTTATGGAAGAACTCCTGCGCCCAAAAGTAGAAACGTTCGATACATCGGTAAAAAATACCCAGTGGGTATACCCTGAAAACTCAAAACCTTGAGTAATTTGGCTTTTGTAACTAAAATAAAATTGATTTTGTTTGTATGTATCGTAATTGCCTGAGGGATCGGAGGGTGAGTAAAAAGTAGCTACTTTACTGGTATTAGAGTACTGGAAAAAACCGTTAGCCCTTTCTGAAAAATTGAAAGCTAATCCTGCATTTAATACAGCCAGATTTTCAATGGCCTCAAAGTTTAAGGGGTTGGTGTGATATTTTTTGACATCGTATCCTGTATATGAATAGCTTAATATTAGTTCAGGAGCCTTAGCCATGGGTAAGGATTTTAAATGACTATTTTTATCGTTCTCGGAAAGGGTGCGGAGAAATTGAAGTGCATCAGCCTGCCTGCCTGCCAGAAGGTAGCAATAGTACAAATATTCGTTTGTTACAGTATCGAAAGGATTTTGCTGTTTAGCGCGAGTAAAATTTCGATACGCATAAGCATACCTTTGATTTTCATAGGCCAAAATACCTAACCTCATCCTTAGGTAGTAGTAATCATTCCCCTGATTTAAAATTTCTTTGGCAGTCCTTTTTAAATTCTTATAATCCTTACCAAGGAAATATTGATAGTTTAACCTATCAAGCGATGCAATATCGGTTTGTGCACCTAGCCTGTAGGTTAACACCAAAACTGAAACTATAACAATTATAGTTCGCATTTCGCAAGGGTATTATTTTGTTCCTGAATAATTTCTACTTTACCGTTTGCACGAATTTCTAAATCAAATCTTTCTGTTAGAACTGTTCTATTTAGAAATCTGCCCTCAACGGTTGTTTCGAACCTAAAACCTTCGATGTCAAATTCGCTTCCAATTCTTTTAACCTTTACCCTGTATTCAGCTTGCAATAATTGAATGAATGGCGCAATAAAATCATGGAGGTAAAGAGCTATTCCACCAAACCATTTATTTACGGGTATTGAATCAGATACCTTTATCCCTTCAAAATAGGTTAAGGGTATCCTATATGCAGCAAGGTAAAATTTGTATAATAGTGATTTTTTACTTCCCTCAAAATGGGTAAAGTAGAAATACACATCATCAAGCTCAAAGAATGCTTTAGAATTTGTTTTATTGCACTTTATAAATAGCTTATTTAAATAGGTAATACCCACTTCCCACGTTATATTTTCAGTAATATTTTCATGTTGAACTTCCCAGCTAATCAACTTGCCAGGTTTAAAGTTTAGCATAGAATTAAGCAATGGATCAGATTCAATATTGCAAACATTTTGGTCAGTAGCGGGATAATCGAATGTTTTGAGTTCAGTATCATTAACAATGTATGATGATAACGGGTATTTAATGGTTTTGGAGCCAATGTACTCGGTTGCCTGAATCTGAAAATGGAGGTGGGGGTAAGCTGAACGCCCTGAATTGCCAACCTCACCTACTTTTGTTCCAAACTTTACTTTATCGCCAACCTTAACGGTAATTGAACCCTTTCTGAGGTGCGAAAGCTTGGAATACAAACCAGCTGCATGCCTAATTATTACGGTATTTCCCCAATTCTTATTAATATTTATTTCACCTACAGGATTATCATCAACACCGTCGTCAACCTCAACCACTTCGCCATCGGCAGGAGCAATTACATTTTTCCCGTAACAATAATAATCGGTTTGTAAATGACCATCACTTTTAAACTGTTTACCATCGGAGTCTAAAACAATGAAATCCCATGCATGCGCCCACTCCCCTTTGTGAGTATAATTGCCATGATGACCTTGATTTACGGTCCAAACTCCGTAAAAAGGTAACCTAATCCTAATCCACCCATAATTGGGAAAACGTTTAGCAAACGATTGATAGGAGTAAAGATTTAGTTCGGGTTTCCCTTCCTGCACCATCACTTCCCTTAACCCAGAAACCGAAATCCTAAAACGCATGGAGTAAATAAACATAAGTACAACAATATTAAAGGGTAGCGAAAGGATTGGCAAGCCAAGCGTTTTAAAAATAATTGCTAGCCCAATAGTTACCATTGCAATTACAGGTGTAATGGCCACAGCCCACCAGTACGAAGCCGTTGAGGGTATATAGTAATACCCCCCAATGGCAATTGCGCTAAGAATAAAGTTAAACCCAATATAGCTATACCCCAACGTAGTCAAATCTAGACCAAAAGTTAAATAGGCAATATAAGCCACGCTGTACCCAATAACCGATAACGAAAATGCAATTCGTGAGTATGCCATCAATGTCAATGCTACCAAAACCCCGGCTAGCACATTAAACTGAAAGAATATAGAGCCCAACGATATAAAATAACCATTAATGAAATTGGATTTTACATGGTTAAGCCACCAGTCGTGAATGGCAATAAAATTAAAACCGCCAACATCAAAAATTCTATTGAGTAGGTAGACACTACTCTGATTTATTTCGGTTGATGTCAGCTGCCAAGTAGCACTTAGCACTAGCCACATGCTTAACACAAATGGAAGCGATAGGTAAGGTAAGTAGTACTTTCCTAAAACTCCCTGTAGTGTAATATTAACAAGTAATGTAAAAAATCCGGCAATGGCAGCCAAAAGCAGAAGTGTAATGCTAATATCATAGTAAAATCCTAACCCAAATCCAACCAGTAAAGCATTAAAACCATATAAGCCCTTAGCGGTTGTTTCCCTATCTAGTTTTATCAGATAAGATGTAAGTGTGGCTACTAATGCTGAAACCAACCCAGCAATACCAATCGAAAAATCGATAAACGTTATGAGTAACAAAAGAATGGCTAAAGAGTATTCGCTTGAAAAAAAGATTTGCGAGTAACTCCTGATTAGTCCCTTAATGATTGTATTTAATCCGTTTATTGCTCTCATAAACAAGTATGCTGATGGTTTACTTTAGGTGATCTGGAATATTCTCATTTGAAACAATGCTATCAATGCTCTCAGCTTTACGGATAATATGTGTTTTTCGGTTTGTATCAATTAGTATAACGTTAGGCCTGGTGGTAATAAACTGTAACCACTGGGTGTTATTGTAGGCACCCGTTCGGGATATCAAAAAGTGCTCACCTGTTTTCAAGGGAGGAAACATAATTGATGGGCGCAATACATCAATATTCATACAGAGAGGGCCATATATTACGGTTTCCTCAACTAAGCCCGAATGAGACTGTGTGGGATTTATCTTGTGGTCGTACCAAAACGATGTAAAAAGTAAGTTAACACCAACATCTACAATTAAGGCCCTGCGTCCATCGGTAAGCCGTTTATTTGCTAAAACTGTACCTGCTATACTTCCTGCATCGTCAATCAATGCTCTCCCTGTTTCAAGAATTACAGTGGGTAATTTATCGGGTTTAATTTGTGAGTTGATAATTGCTGAGGTTATGGCATCAGCATACTCATCGAACGAGGGGGTTGTATCTTCACCAGAAAGGTATGCACCTCGCAGGGTGTTACGCGATGCAAAACCACCACCCATATCGATATATGCTATGTAATGGTTAAACTTTTGCGCAATACTGGCCGCTAGTTCCGACAGCTTTGCAGCAGCAATGCGGTATGCATCGGTTGTCATTATATATGTTCCGATATGGGTGTGCAAACCCATTAACTTAAGCTGGGGATTTGCCATTATTCTGTTAATTGCGTCCCAAGCCTCGCCATTTTCATAGTTAAACCCAAACCTATCCCATTTGGGATAAATACCTACATCCATGTTGACCCTAATAGCAACCCGGGCATTAACACTATTGGCTTGACATACCTTGGCAAGAAGGAAAAGCTCATCGAAATGATCAATGTGAATGTAAGCACCCTCCTTAGCTGCCCTTAAAAGTTCGGCCTCTGTTTTTCCTGGGCCGTTAAAAATAATATGTTCACCGGGAATGCCATTGAGTCGAGCCTTTTCGTATTCAAATCCCGAAACCACTTCGGCCCATGATCCTTCCTGATGAAAAACCCTGCAAATGGCATCCAGGTAGTTAGTTTTATAGCTCCATGCAATTTGCACTTTTGGGTAACGCACGCTAAATGCGCGTTTTAAATCATTAACATTTTTGCGAATTACCGATTCCGAAAAGATATAAAGTGGGGAGCCATACTTTTCAATTAGTTCGTCAACTTTTATACCATCAATAAATTGCACAGGTGCTACTGCAATGCCTACGCCATGCTTTGAGGGCATTCCGGGCGTTAGCTTTGTGATGGTTGGACGTTCAAAATTTTTCTTTTCCATTAGTTTAACCTTTTAGTATTCTACAATTCTCCACTGGTTACCAGCTTTGAAAACATGTCAATATCTACTATCATATCCCATGAGTAACGGATAAACATTTTCCCAATTTCGTAAGACGTGTAGGGCTTAACATCTATTCCCATGGCAAGCTTTACTAATGCTTCGGGTAAATTTTGTCCGGCACCAACAGCAAGGTAAACCCAAGCCGGAATTCGAGGATTTATTTCAAGGATATATAGCTTGTTATCGGCTGTGCGAATAAGCTCCAGCTCCATGCCACCCCTCCACTTTGTTTGTGAAATGATTTTATGAGTTAGCTCAAGCATTGAATCGTCCGCGATGGTTACCCCTCCCCAGGCTTTGCCTTTGTCTGTAATATACTGCTTACGCATGGCAACCGCTGAAATCACCTGCCCATTCCCATCGCCAAGGGCAATTACGTTCACTTCGGTTCCTTCAACAAATTCCTGCACAATTACAGGATACCCCCACTTAGCTGACACTTTCAAAAAATAGGCTTGAGCCTGTTCCTGAGAGTATGCCTTGTAGGCATCATAGTATTTTCCCTTTACCATGACTGGGTATGTATATGAACGTAAAACATTTGCAAGGTCATTCATACTGTACGCCTCTTCGCTTTTTGGAACATTTACGCCATACTTTTTACCGTACTCTGGCAAGCTTGATTTATGCCGCTCCTCAAACTGCTCCAGGGTAGGAAGAAATGTTTTAATACCAAGCTGGTTAATTTGTTTTTCAAGCTTTATAAACGAGAAAAGTTCAGCATCGAAATTGGGAATAATCAGATCGATGTTTTCTTTAGCATTGATTTCCTTGATTCTTTCAAATAATGCCTCTTTACCTTTTGAGGGGTAAGGAATCATGTAGGTTTTATCCACCCATTCCTTCATGTAGATTCCGGGTTCTAGGTGATCGTAAGCCAAACCAACTATTCTGGTATCAAAGTCAGTCGACTCTTTTATGCCTCTAATTACTGGCATACCAGGCCCCGGGCTATCAATATTATTGAGGCCGGTAATGGCTATTGTTATTTTTTTACGCTCCATGGTCCTACTCCTCAAGTAGTAAATTATTCCGCTTTAAATCGCTAATAAAATCCTGTAAATACCTTTCCAGGACTAACTCGTCAACTTCATACTCTGAAAGCAACTTATCCTTAATTTCATCTTGCGATTTTCCGGATTTTAGCATTGTTAAAATTTGAAAGCCGGAATCGTTAAGTGTGAATGTGTCTCCTGTAATTGGGTTGAATATAAACCCGTTCTCGCTTATGGCTATGCTTTGATTTACTTTCATGGCAAGGAGTTTTATGTTAAATTACTATATTTTTTGTTACAACCCATTTTAAAAATACCCTACTTTAAAAATTAATATTTTTCAATTTGGCTTTAATACACTATTTTTGAATGTCTTAAAATATTCCAACGCATTGAAGATATGAAGTGGTTGAAAATAATAGCCTTACTCCCATTTTTCTTTTCATCAGTTTCATCGTGGTGTCAGGTAGATAGCATCGGAGCAAAAAGTGGAGGCATGCAGAGAGCTATGGCTGACTCATTACTAAATGCAAAAAGCTACACTAAGGCAATCCCTAAATACAAGGAACTACTTGTCCAATTCCCCCGCGATCCTGAAATAAAGTATGCATTGGGTGTATGTTACCTTTACGGGACAAGAGATGTAGAGATGGCGCTGAAATACCTGAAGGATGCATCAACTTCCGATCTCAATACAATGGTTTACTTTTATCTTGCCGAGGCCTTACGACAGTCGTACCAGTTTAACGAAGCCATTGACTACTACCGCCGATTTGTTGTAAGCGGAGGATCACCCGACATTAAACTCGATGAAGTTGAAAAACTTGTAACTGCATGTGAGAACGGCTCCTTCCTCACCCGTTACGTTTATAGCCCTACTGTTTTCGACCGAAAACAGGCTAGCCCCAGTAACTTTCTGAACTACTACTCATCGCTATTGCCCGAAGGTTCTTTTACTCCAGTCCCCGAAAACCTTCGCACAGTCACCGACAAGCAAATGGGTTACACCTCTGTAATGTTTTACCCCAAGAATATTAAACCCGGCGATTACCTTTACTACTCCAGCTATGGCAAGTCCACATCGTGGGGTACCGATATTTTCCGCATTCAGCTACTTGATAACGGGAAGTGGAGCAAGCCCGAGAATTTAGGCGATATTATTAATTCCTCGTTAAATGAGGAGTACCCATTTATTATGCCCGATGGCGTTACCCTTTACTTTGCATCGAAGGGACATTACGGAATGGGTGGCTACGATATTTACAAATCGGTTTATAACGCCGATAAAAAGCAGTGGAGTACCCCTGAGAATTTAGGCTTTCCGGTAAATTCAACGTACGATGATTTTTTATTCCTAACTAGTAACAACGACACACTTGCATGCTTTACCTCGAACCGACTAAGCATGCCCGATACATTAAATGTTTTCCTTATCCGAAACGACATCAACCCTACCCGACGCACTCCAAACAGCTACAAGGAATTGCTCTCCATAGCAAGGCTTAATCCTGTTGAGTCAAAACCTAGTGCCTCACCTAAAGTACCCAGTTCAAAAGTAGAAACCGATAAACCTAAGGCTGAAGCCGTTGAGAATAAAAAACCAGCAAAGTTCAACTCCGTAGAAAACGACCCTGAGTATAGTCGTGTTTTAGCCAAAGGCTTTGCTGCACAAAAACTTGCCGATTCGCTTAAAATTAAGCTAGAGGACTTGCGAGGCCGTTTCGATTATGTAACTACAGCCGAGCAACGGGTTAGGCTCGAAAAGCAGGTAACCAAGGTTGAGGATGATATGCTTGCTGCCCAAAAGGAGGCCGATTTGCTTTTTGCCCGTGCCAGCCAAATTGAGCAGGAATACCTTACCGGTAAACGCAAACCAAAGGACGAAAGCAACACCTCGTTTGTTGCCGATAACCCCGATTTTATCTATCAGGCACAGTTTGCCTCAACCGTTTTCCGCACCGACGAAATCAATAGACTTGCCGACGCCGAAAAGTTAACACCACAGCTTATCCGTTTCAGAAATTTTGCCCTTGAGAGGAGGGATGCCTACAATAGATGCCTCTCAGCTAATGACAACAATAATGCTTGCACAGCTGAATATAATCAGCTGGTTGCAGCCATGAAACAATACTCCGACCATTTTAAAAAGTATTGGGATAAAAAATATCAAATTTACTCCGATTGCATTGAAGTAGCCCGTGTAAAAAGTGGTAACCGCGATACCGAAGTTCGAAAGCTAACCACCGATGCCCAAAACAACTTTAGGGCCGCAATGGCCATTCTTAACAACCTCGATTCAACCGGCCAGGTTGAAAGCGTTTTTGAGGCTTCACTTTTAAGGGACTTAGGGTTAATGCAGTTTGACCTTGCCTTTGCAAAAATTTGGCGATTACGCCTTATGGAACAACAGCTGCTAAGCAATGTCATTAAGCTTGAAAGAAATATTTTTGGCCAATCAAGCCTAAACCTAGCTCAGGAGGAACAAAAACCTACCAAGACCGTGGAAGAGGTTGAAGTAGACATGCCTAAGCTAAAAAGTGAACCGGCCATTAAGCAGGCCACACCAACCATTGCCATAATTGACGAAATACCCGCTGACTTTGGCGTTACCGATAAACCCTACTATTCCGACGAAAAGCCAATACCCATTGATGAACCACTTCCCAGTGGGGTAATCTATCGTATTCAGATTGGCGCTTTCAGCGCCCCACAAAAACCTTCATTCTTTAAGGGTATGGTTCCTGTTTACGGATATAAAACCGGAAACATCATTCGCTACTACATAGGTAACCTTACCCGCTACTCCGATGCGGAAAAGGCGCTTGTTACAGTTAAGCAAAAGGGTTTCAAAGATGCTTTTATCGTGGCCTGGCTCAACGGGACACGTATTACAACCCAACGCGCTCAGCAACTTGAGGACGCAGTACAGCAGGTTCAACAGTCAAAGACTGACAGCCGCTTGTACATAGTAGAAGTAGGACGATACAAAACCCCTTTAACCGACTCGGAAATCAATACTGTTCGAAACCTCTCGCAGGGAAAGGAGCTAACCCGTAAGGTTGATTCCAATGGCGATCACATTTACATCATTGGAAATTTTAACAGTATCGATGAGGCCAACCGCGTAAAGGAAAATCTGATTGCAAGCGGAATGCTCAAGGCGGTTGTTATTGATATTACACCATAAAATAGCTATATTAGCCTAATAAATGTTTACGTGATATGGCAGTTAAGGAAAAGGTTCAAGGTAAAGGAAAACTTCTGCCTTCGGCAGAACTTGAGTACATTTTAATCCTTCACAACGACGATGTTAATACCTTTGATTTTGTAATCGATACCTTGGTTGAGGTTTGCAACCACGATCCTCATCAGGCAGAGCAATGCGCCCTTATTACCCATTTCAAAGGCAAGTGCGATATTAAGCATGGCGAATTTGAAATGCTTGAGGGTATGATGAACGAGTTGCATCGCCGAGGGCTTAGCGCTACCATTGCATCAAACTAATAGCTAAACTATGTTCTGGATTATTGCACTTATCATTTTAGGTCTGTTTTTGCTGGTGGTAGAATTCTTTATGATTCCCGGTGTTACAGTTGCTGGCATTGGAGGTTTTTTAATCATTATATACGCTGTTTACTCTGCCTACGCCGACCATGGAACCACAGCAGGACATTTAACGCTCCTTTTTACAGCAATTGCATCAATTGCAACTCTTGTTTTATCATTAAGGGCAAGAACCTGGAAACGTGTTTCGCTCGAAACAAGTATCAGTTCAAAAGCTGTTGAAGAGCTAGAGAACGAAATACAGGTGGGCGATGAAGGGGTTACAATCAGCCGTCTTGCACCAATGGGCAAAGCCTCCATTAAGGGTAAAACCGTCGAGGCCTCAACCATAGGTGAACTTATTAACCCAAACACACCCATTGTTGTAGTACATGTTGAAACTAATAAAATTATTGTCAAACCTAAATAACTCTAAACTATGAATGAAGTTGGTGCACTACTTCTGATTATTGCCCTGAGCGTTGTAGGCTTATGGATAATCTTTTACTTTGTACCTCTTGGACTTTGGTTCCAAGCGCTGGTATCGGGAGTTAGGATATCGCTCCTGCAACTTATTTTTATGCGCTGGCGTAAGGTTCCGCCACGGGTAATAGTACAGGCCATGATTGAGGGGACAAAGGCAGGCCTTACCCTTAACCGTAACGAGATGGAGGCTCACTTCCTGGCTGGTGGTCGGGTTTCCAAAGTTGTTCATGCCTTGGTATCGGCACAAAAGGCCAATATCCCCCTCGATTTTAAAATGGCAACTGCCATTGACCTTGCCGGCCGCGATGTATTTGAAGCTGTTCAGATGTCGGTAAACCCAAAAGTGATTAATACACCCCCAGTAACAGCCGTAGCAAAGGATGGTATTCAGCTCATTACCAAAGCCCGTGTTACCGTGAGGGCAAACATCAAGCAGCTGGTTGGTGGAGCTGGTGAGGAAACCGTTTTGGCCCGTGTTGGCGAGGGTATTGTTACCGCCATAGGTTCATCGCTTAGCCACAAGGAAGTGCTTGAAAACCCCGATAAAATATCCAAAACCGTTCTCGATAAGGGGTTAGATGCAGGAACCGCTTTCGAAATCCTTTCGATTGATATTGCCGATATTGATATAGGCCGTAACATTGGAGCCGTACTGCAAATGGATCAAGCTAACGCCGATAAAAATATTGCACAGGCTAAGGCCGAGGAGCGCAGGGCAATGGCAGTGGCCCTTGAGCAGGAAATGAAAGCCAAAGCCCAGGAAGCCCGTGCAAAGGTAATTGAAGCTGAAGCTGAGATTCCTAAAGCTATTGCCGAGGCATTCCGTAGCGGTAACCTTGGTGTGATGGACTACTATCGTATTAAGAATATTGAGGCCGACACCAACATGCGCGATAACATTGCCAAATCGGGCAACGAGCCTAAAAAGAAATAACTATAAGTAAACTGATAATCAATAGAAGAGAGGGAGCAATCCCTCTTTTTTTTGTAATTATTTTGCACATAAAATAAGATTTTATACTTTTGCGTTGCTTTTAGCGGAAACAAGGCTGATTAAGTAAGCCCGGAGAGGTGGGTGAGTGGCTTAAACCAACGGTTTGCTAAACCGTCGTACTCCGCAAGGGGTACCGGGGGTTCGAATCCCCCCCTCTCCGCTGAAAGTTTAACGTTCGGGGTGTGGCGCAGTTGGTTAGCGCACCTGCTTTGGGAGCAGGGGGTCGTGCGTTCGAGTCGCACCACCCCGACTGGTGACAAGGAAGCAAACCGCTTCCTTTTTTTGTTTTTCCCATGCTGGTTAGCGCATCCCGCCTGTGGGCGGGAGGGTCGACCTTTCAACTCGCACCACCCCGACCAAGATAAAGAAGGAGGCAGTCAAGCCTCCTTTTTTTTTTGTGAGTTCTTCTCCCTCATTCATTTTAGCCAAATTCTAGTATTTCAGTTCCCTTAAGCTTTGTCTTTTGCCTCTCTCTTCAACCAACAACTATCAACCATCAACTAACAACTAATCAATCAGTTGGTTAGCGCATCCCGCATGTGGGCGGGAGGGTCGACCGTTCGAGTCGCACCACCCCGACTGGTGACAAGGAAACAAACCGCTTCCTTTTTTTATTTTTCCCATGTTGGTTAGCGCATCCCGCCTGTGGGCGGGAGGGTCGTGCGTTCGAGTCGCACCACCCCGACTGGTGACAAGGAAGCAAACCGCTTCCTTTTTTCATTTTTCCCATGCTGGTTTGCGCATCCCGCCTGTGGGCGGGAGGGTCGACCAATTTCGTTATTCGTGATTCGTTACTCGTTGTTCGGGAGTAATGGAAAACTGATGGCACTGATTAAGCAGGTTTAGTCTGAATATTACTCATTATTGGCTACTTTTTAATTGATAGTTTAATATCACCAATCTATGTCGACAAATAATAAAACAGGCTTTCCTTTTGTCATACTGAGCGAAGCGAAGGATATATTGAATAGTGTGCAGTGTATAGTGTTCAGTGTACAGGGAAGATGGAGAGTGGTGTTTGGTTTTTAGTGTTTCGTGAAATGCTTTTTTTCACTATCAACTATCAACTCTTCTTGTCATCCTGAACGCAGCGAAGGATCTCTAATCGACCCTAATGAGATGTTTCGCTAGTGCTCAACATGACAATAATTCCACGAACAATGAATAACGTTTCCAGCCCCGTAGGGGCTAAACATTTGTAACTCCATTACGACTTCCACACGTATAGCGATGCACGCAATACTTTTTCCAGAGAGCAACACTAAATCGTTGCATCGCAACGGGAACGCATGCCAAAGAGCGATATATCCGTTCTTTCTTGTCTTGATACAAGAAAGAACCAAAGAAAATCAAGGCTGAAAAGCTCGACTCATTGTCGGGTCAGGCTTTTATGCCAATGCTTAAGTTATTCCTTGTTGGTTGAGGAATATCAATAGAAGGAATGAAAGTAAAATGAGATGCTTCGGCTGGGCTCAGCATGACAAAGGGAGTGAAGAAGACAAAGGTATTGACTCCCAATTGGTGAGATGTCATCTGATTCTTCGAACGATATGTGCTTTTCTTATCCCCGCTCCTTCCTCTTTTCCACCTCGCGGAAAACTCGTAAGAAGTTTTCGCCCCAGATTTTACGGATATCCCTTTCGGAATATCCCCTACGGAGGAGCTCCATGGTTATGCGGTACATCTGCGAGGCATCGGCACAACCATCAACACCGCCACCGCCATCAAAATCGGTGCCTATTCCCACATGGTCAATTCCCATTACTTTAACCATATGATCGATGTGGTCAACCACATCGGCCACGGTAGCCAACGATGCCGGGTATTTCTCCTCAAGCTCATACCACTCCGTTGTAGCCTGTTTTTCCTGTTCGGGGGTTAAGCCCCTGAAGTTATTCCACTTCCTACGAAGAGCACGGTAAGCGCTATCGCGAGCGGGGTTGGGTTCACCCTTTTTTACATACTCGCTCAGGATACACATCTGTACCACTCCCCCATTCCTTGCAATGGAACGGAGCATGTCGTCGGTTAAATTGCGGGGATTATCGCAAATGGCGCGGGAGCAGCTGTGGGAGGCAATAACGGGAGCCTTTGAAACCTCCAGTACATCGTAGAATGCCTTATCGGATATGTGCGACACATCCACTATCATTCCCAGGCGGTTCATTTCCGCAACTACCTCGCGGCCAAATTGGCTTAGCCCATTGTGGCGTGGGCCATCAGGATCCGTTGATGAGTCGCATATCTGGTTATTCCGTGTATGGCAAAGGGTGATGTAACGGGCTCCCATATCGTAGAATAGCTTTACCTGGCTGAGATCATCACCTATGGGGTAACCATTCTCAACCCCTATGTAAATGGCGCGTTTACCCTCCTTTTTTAACCTATACACATCGTCGGGTTTAGTTGCAATTGATGCACGGTTACTGTGCTTGTTAACGGTAGTGTAAATAGCATCAAATATCTCTTTGGCTTTTGCATTAACCTGAGCGTACATTTCAGGTGTGCACTCGCGTTGACCAATGAATACCGCAAAAAAGGCAGCATCTAACCCACCCTGCTCCATTTTTGCCAAATCCACCTTGCTGCCAATTGCGGTGTTGTTTTGGCCGGTAAAGTCAAAGCCGGTACGGAGAAAATTTAAAGGGGTATCGGTATGGGTATCAATGGTAACCATCTTGGAATGAAGTGCTTTGGCACGCTGTTCGAGCTTTGCATCATCGGTTACTGTACGATTGGAACACCCCAAAAAAGCAAAAGCTAAGAAGATTAAGAAATATCTGTTCATATGGATTTTTTTTAATAGACTAAACCACTAACCATTAGTTTAAAAGTTTACTCATAAAAAAAGGCAGCGCTTTTGCTGCCTTTTCTGTTCTTTTTTACTCTGCCTGATCCTCAAAGGTGTAGTCGGTAATGTTAAACCTTTCCAGTATCGATTTATCGTTGATCTCCTTGGAAAGCGAAGTGATAGTTTCAGCAGGTACCTGGAAAAGATCGAGTATAAGCAGGCCATCGAGCGCGTTGTTAAATTTAGGATCGACGTTGAAACCAATTATTTTGCCATTTAACTTAACATACTTTTTCAGCAGCACGGGCATGCGGTAATCGTATGGTTCAACCTCCTGGATGAACTTATCGAGTTTCCCAAGATCGTCGCTATTGTTAAAAATGATATCGAACTCCTCATCTTTAATAGGCACCTTGAATTTATTGCGCGATTTTATAAATCGGGCAAAGTCATGGTCGTAGTAGTTCGATTTCATGAAGCTAATAATTACACCCTTGGAGTAATCAGAGAACCGGTTCGATATACTTACAGGGCCAATAAGGTAGCGGTACTCCGGGTTTTTAATAAGGAAGTAAAGAATCCCTTTCCAGAGTAGGAACAACGGTAGCGGCTTGCGTTGGTAATCGGGCACAATGAACGAACGGCCAAGCTCAATGCACTGCTCAAGAATTGGGGCAAAGGCTTTATCAATTTTAAAAAGCGTTTGGATGTAAAATCCTTCAATGCCGTACTTTTCAATTATCTCTTTCCCTTTCCCGGCACGGTATGCACCAACAATACGTCGCTCGTCCTCATCCCAAATAAATAGCTGCCAGTAGTAGAGGTCAAACTCGTCCACGTCAATTTTTCGATTTGTACCCTCGCCCACATCGCGGAAGGTAATTTCGCGCAGGCGACCTATTTCAGTCATCAGGTTAGGCATCTCAACTGAAGGGGCGCAAATAACCGCATAGTTTTTGCTACGGAACAACAGGTAATTTTCAATCAGTTTTGAAACCTCATCCTCTATCACTTCCTGTGGAACAGGAGGAATGATAGGTTCGGGTTCAGGTTCCGATTTTAGCTTATACTTAAAGAACTTATCCACATCGATGGTTGATCCCAACGAGTATGTTTTAACTCTAAGGAACCGACCAAATTTCTCAATATCGCAGTAGTTATCCTGTTCCTCAACGCTAATTGGGTATCCGATACGCACCCTGATGGTTTGGTTCTTTTTGTTAAGTAACTCCGAAGGTAACTTGGCAGTACGGAGTAGCGGGTGTATTAGTCCAAGCAAGTGGAACAGGCGGCTATTCTCGCCCTGAAAGTAAATGGGAACAACCGGAACGCGTGCATTCTTGATGAACTTAATCATTGATCTTTGCCAATGCCTGTCTGTTACTCCGGTTTCATCTACGTTGTCGTAGTAGGTTGACACCTCGCCGGCAGGGAAAAGACCAAGTGCACCACCCTCCGATAGGTGTGTGTAAGCCGCTTTTAACCCGCTTATATTGGAATTTTTTTGATAACCACCATTTTCAAAGGGGTCAACTGCAAATACAAATTTTTCAACCTGGGGAATACGCTTGATCAAGAAATTTGTGAGCAGCCTAATGTCATCGCGCTGCTGCTCAAGCATAATTTTTAAAAGCAAAATACCATCCATTCCACCAAACGGGTGGTTCGAAACCGAAATAAACGCTCCATTCTTTGGAATTCGCTTTAGCTCCTCGGGGTTAACCTCGAACTTAACCTCAAGGATATCAAGCGCTGCATTGAGAAATTCAAGCCCCTGAAGGTTTGCCACGTTAGCGTACTTCTTGTTAAGCTCATTGAATCGGAGTATGTACATCAGTAAACGGGCAAACCCATCACCAATGATTGGGCCAAGGTTTACAGCTTTCTTGATCTCATCCGCATTGACAATCTTATTTCTACTTTCTGTCATTGGAATTGTGTTAGGTTAAACCATGCTATATCGTTTCCACCATGCGCAAAGGTAAGAAAAAATGCTAAAAAACATTTTTTAGATTCTAAATTACCTATAAACCTATCAGGGACAATCATTTATTTATTGATTTTAAAAATATTAAGTCGTTATTGAAGGAATTTTCAGATTTGAACCTATCAATATTGAAAAGTGTATTAAATTTGTGAATGGCAATAGAAAAACACAAAAACCATAAAAATAGATGATCATGAAGAAGCTATCACTTATTATCGGACTGGTAACCATAACCCTATGGGGCATGGCACAACGTAACCTGGTTAGGCCCGAGGATGTAAAGGCATTTATGGCTTCAACAACCTATGTGGTACTTGAAAACAATCCTACATCGCAATTTAATATCGAAATCCGTGAAGCCGTTGAACGTTCATGGAAAATCACCCCTTACAAGTTCATTACCGCTAAGGAGTTTAACGATATGCGCAAGGATATCGACAAGTCATTCTTGGTGCTAATCCAAATGCGGTTCGACAAGGACAAGATTGCCCCTACCTACAATTTCCTGAGCGTATCGATGGGTGCTGCCGTTTCAAAAATTACCGATATGCCCGATATCTGCTCCGTTCCACTTAGCTACAAGGATTTATCCGAGGACACATACACTTACAAGCTTGAGGGTATTATCCGTTTCATGCAAAACTATATCACCGCCATTAATGAGAATCCTAAACTCATCAAGAAGGATGCCTTTAAGTTCTACAATAAGAACATGAAACAGGTAAAAAGTAAGGAACTTTGGGTAACAGAGAGCGCACTCGACAAAACGGTTCGTCCTCTTGCTGAGATTAGGAAGGTTTACAAGTTTAACATCAAGGTTGTAAACCCGGAGGATATACAAAAGGCTATCCAGGAAAAGAACCCAAATGTGCTTTACCTGCATAAGGTTGGCCCGGAAGGCAGTCGCCTGCAGTGGCGTGTTTGGAAAATGATTCTGGGCGCCGGCGACGACCAACTCTATTACTACGATATGCATACCATATCCAAATCAAAAGGCGATGGTTTCCTATCCAAAGACTTTGCAAAAATCAATAAGTAGTAGAATCTGAAAATATTTTTTACCGCCGACGGGTATTTGCCTGCCGGCGGTTATTTTTGCAGCTGAAAATGTAAACACAATGGCCGACGAAAAAATTATCTTTTCCATGGTGGGGGTGAGTAAAACTTTCCCTCCCCACAAGAAAGTGCTGAACAACATCTACCTGTCGTTTTTTTACGGCGCTAAGATTGGTATTATTGGTTTAAACGGTTCGGGTAAATCGACCCTGATGAAGATTATTGCAGGGGTTGAGAAATCGTACGAAGGGGAAGTGGTATTTTCACCGGGCTACACAGTGGGCTACCTGGAACAGGAACCTCAACTGGATGAAAATAAAACAGTCCGTGAGGTTGTTGAGGAGGGGGTTCAGGAAGTAGTTGACCTGCTCAAGGAATACGAAGCGGTAAACGCTCGCTTCGCAGAGCCTATGAGCGACGATGAGATGAACAAGCTCATTGAAAAACAGGGTGAACTAACTGACAAGTTAGAGCATCTGGATGCCTGGAACCTGGACTCGAAACTTGAAAGAGCTATGGATGCTCTCCGGTGCCCGGAGGGCGATACACCCGTTAAGGTGCTATCAGGGGGAGAGCGCCGCCGGGTTGCCCTTTGTAGGCTTCTGCTTCAGCAGCCCGATGTACTGTTGCTGGATGAGCCAACCAACCATCTGGACGCAGAGTCGGTTCAGTGGCTCGAGATGCACCTACAGCAGTACAAAGGAACTGTTATAGCCATTACCCACGACCGTTACTTCCTCGATAACGTTGCAGGTTGGATCCTGGAACTCGACCGTGGCGAAGGAATTCCCTGGAAAGGGAACTACTCCTCATGGCTGGAGCAAAAATCGTTACGCCTGGCACAGGAGGAGAAGCAGGAGAGCAAACGCCGTAAAACCCTTGAGCGCGAGCTGGAATGGGTGCGTATGTCGCCTAAAGCCCGTCATGCCAAGTCAAAAGCCCGCCTCTCGGCATACGATAAGCTCCTGAACGAGGACGTAAAACAGAAGGAAGAAAAGCTTGAAATTTTCATTCCCAACGGGCCTCGACTTGGCGATTTGGTAATTGAAGCTAGCAACGTTTCCAAGGCTTTCGGCGATAAGCTGCTTTTCGAAAACCTTTCGTTTAAGCTTCCACCAAACGGAATAGTAGGTGTTATTGGCCCCAACGGTGCAGGTAAAACCACACTCTTCCGCCTTATTATGGGGCTTGAAAAGCCCGATAGCGGCGAATTCCGTGTAGGCGAAACCGTAAAGCTAGCCTATGTTGACCAGCAACACAAAGCAATTGACCCCGATAAAACGGTATTTGAGGTGATATCGGGCGGCGCCGATAATATCTTGCTGGGCGGCCGTCAAATAAACGCCCGCGCATACGTGGCACGTTTCAACTTTTCCGGTGCCGATCAGGAAAAGAAATGTGGCATGCTATCGGGTGGGGAGCGGAACAGGCTTCACCTTGCTCTTGCCCTTAAAGAGGAGGGAAACGTAATTCTGCTCGATGAGCCTACCAACGATATCGATGTGAACACACTGCGAGCCCTTGAGGAAGGATTGGAGGACTTTGCCGGCTGCGCCGTGGTAATCTCGCACGACCGTTGGTTCCTCGACCGTATTGCTACTCACATACTTGCCTTTGAGGGTAACTCCCAGGTTTACTTCTTTGAAGGAACCTACTCAGAGTATGAGGAAAACAAAAAGAAACGGCTTGGCGACGATACACCCCATAGGATTAAGTACCGCAAGCTAATGGAATAAACTAAATACCGGCTTTAAGGCCGGTATTTTTTTTGTGAATTAGGCATTCTGCATTTAGTTAACTTCAACTTTAACAGGGCTACTTAGAATAATTAAGCCTTTAAGGTTAATAAACTTTTTTCACATTAAACATGATGTCAAAATTCTATTAATCCAACATTTAAATGCAATTTTTATTACAAATGCAGCAAATCGTTCTAACTTTTCGTAATTTTGGTATAAATACTTTCATTATGGAAAACATTACTTACACAAGTAAGGATGAGCGCACCTTCAGCATGCTCTGTCATCTTTCAGCACTCTCGGGATTAATAATTCCTTTTGGGCATATTATTGGGCCACTTGTTGTTTGGTTACTAAAAAAAGAAGAATTCCCTGAGGTCGACCGGCAGGGTAAGGCAGCGTTAAACTTTCAGCTATCGCTTACCATTTACTCAATTATAGCAGGTATTCTTGTAATCTTTTTGGTTGGTTTCGTGCTACTGGGTGCCATCTTCCTTTTAGGGCTTATTTTAACCATTATAGCATCGGTAAAATCGTCGAATGGCGAGCGTTTTGAGTACCCACTTTCCATAAATCTCATAAAGTAAAAAGTCGGCTAGAACCTAATCTCAATCCCAAAATCAATTCTGCGGAGGTCCTGAAGTATTTTAGGGCTTCCCCAGTTTGCATTTATGGTTTGCCCATAGTATTCGGTGTTGAGTAAGTTCTCGATGTGCAGGAAACCCGATAGTCCTTTCCGGATATTATTCGCTTTTACATTAAGATTTACCAAAAGAACTGGATCGAAATTAACAAATAGCCCATAACGTTGGCAGTTGTTATAGAATATAATTGCTCAAAAGTTTCAGGTTGATTTTGTTGATATTACACTTCATTTTGACTTAAGGATTTCACTCAAATCTATCAAATTTTACTTAAGTTTACAACATCAAAAATCACCTAATATGGCATTTAACAAAACCCTCCTTCTTTTTTTTATTACTGGTTTGCCCTGTTTTGTTTTCCCACAAAACAACGAGTATTACTTTAGGTTTCTTGAGTCTAACCGCAACAAGGTAAACACCAAAATCACCCAAACCGTATCAATTGATAATATCAAGGGAGATACTATTTATGCCTATGCCAACCAGCAGGAATATGACGCTTTTCTAAAGTTAGGGTATAAGGTTGAAGTGCTTCCCCATCCATCGAACCTAAGTGCCAAGGCCGTTGTAATGGCAACAACCATTGAGGAGATGGCAGGATGGGATAGGTATCCCACCTATGAGGTTTACAGGGCCATGATGAAAAAATTTGAAACAGTCTACCCTACCCTCTGTAAGCTCGATTCTATTGGAACTACCGTTCAGGGACGCAAACTATATATTTTAAAAATTTCCGATAATGTGGAAAGCAATGAGCCTGAACCCGAGGTCTTTTATACCAGCACCATGCATGGCGATGAAACCACTGGATATATCCTACTGCTTAGGCTTATTGACTACCTACTATCGAACTACAACGCCCTGCCCCAGGTTAAGGAACTGGTTGATAACCTGCAAATCTATATCAACCCTAATGCCAACCCCGATGGAACGTACTACGGCGGTAATTCAACCGTTGTGAATGCAAGGCGTTCCAATGCTAACGGCATTGATATCAACCGCAACTTCCCTGACCCGCGAGCCGGCCAGCACCCCGACAACAACCAGTGGCAACCGGAAACACAGGCCATGATGAACTTTGCGACGCAGCATCAATTAGTGCTTTCGGCAAACTTCCATGGCGGTGCTGAAGTGGTAAACTACCCCTGGGATACCTGGACGTCGACACAGGAAAAACACCCCGATAACGATTGGTTTGTAACCCTTTCAAGGGCATACGTTGATACTGTTCACAAATACAGCCCATCAACATACATGGATGGATTTGAAAATGGAATAACCAATGGGGGCGATTGGTATGTGGTTACTGGTGGAAGGCAGGATTACATGAATTACTACCGCCGCTGCCGCGAGATTACCATTGAATTATCCAATACAAAACTACTTGGCTCTGAACTGCTACCAACACTTTGGAACTACAACAGCGCTTCGCTTATCAACTATCTAAAAAGTGCCCTTTATGGGTTTGGAGGAACTGTTAAGAATACCTCGAACGAGCCCATCGATGCTGAAGTAATAATATTGAATCGCGACAGGCTAAACTCATCCGTTAAAACTAACCCTTCAAACGGACAGTACTTTAGATTGTTAGAACCAGGTACCTACCAAATTGTAGCTATTGCAAACGGCTACAAACCAAGCTTAATTGAACAGCTAACGGTATCGGCAAATGAATACCATACGGTAAATTTCACACTAGAGCCCGACAACGAAGTTCAAGCAACCGAAAGTTTTGAACAGGGTGTACCAGAACGTTTAACATTTACCAATGGAACCTGGATTGCAAGTAATACTGCAGCAAACACTGGAGCCTATAGCTTAAAATCGCCCTCTACTGGTAACTCGCAATCAACCGAATGTATCCTAAACATCGATGTCAGAAAACCCGGACTAGTTAACTTCTATCATAAGGTTTCTTCCGAAACAGGTTACGACTTTTTTAAGTTTTATATTGATGGTAAGCTTCAAGGCATTTGGAGTGGTATTAGCAACTGGGAAAGGTTTACTACAGCGCTTGATGTTGGAGCGCATTTGCTTAAGTGGGTATACATAAAGGATGGGGATGGAACGGCAGGTTCCGACTGCGTTTTTATCGATGATTTATCGCTACCCAAGTGCAATGGCCAAATAAACCTAACTACCACTATCAACTCAAATGCTTACGAGAATCTAAAAATCGTCCTTGGCGATAGCATCAGAACAACTAACACTAGCGGGATGGTTGCATTCTTGAACTATCCGCTCGATACAACTGTAAACCTTGAAGCCTACTCCGAAAGCAACCTTTTAGGTAGCAATCAGGTTGAATTATCGTGGCAAAGGGTTAACTACTGGGCTAACCTCAGCTCTCACTTCCAGGTCACTTTTGAGGTTAGCTCTAAGGGAAGCCCATTGCAAAACGCAATCATCAACTTTAATGGAGAACAGAAACAAACCGACCTTAACGGTAGAGCACTATTCAGCAATGTTCCATTTGGTTTACAACACCCATACTCAGCAATTAAAGATGGGTATAACCCCGCCTCTGGCACGGTAAGGGTAGCCAGCGATACCCTATATTCAATCTCCACTTACCCCACAAATGTTGATACAAAACCATTTGAAGAGTGTTTTTCAGTTTACCCAAACCCTATAGAAGGAAATTTTTGGGTTGATATAGCACTTACTGAAAGAACATTCATTCAGGTAAAACTTACCGATTTAACGGGTAAAACCATTGCCTATATCCATACCGGCAATGCTAATCCGGGAGTAACACGATTTTTTGGCGATAGCAAGGCAATGAATATTCAACCCGGCATTTATATTTTTGCGGTTGATTGCAAAAAGTTTTCTTTACGTAAAAAAGTAGTTTTTATTAATTAAACCCGATTTAACCATGCGCCTTTCAGTATTTATTTCAACAATCTTGGTATTAGGACTTATTGAAACCTCAACCGCACAGCTAAACCGTTCCATACCCTCGGAAAAGCCAAAGCTCATAGTACAACTAGTAGTCAGCCAAATGCGATTCGATTACATCTCGCGCTACTGGGATAAGTTTGGCGATAACGGGTTCAAACTCCTTGTTAACGAGGGAACCTACTGCCGCAATGCTCGTTATAACTACCTACTTACTCAAGCTTACCCAGGTTTGGCAACCATTGCCACAGGAACTAACCCATCGGTCCATGGAATTATTGCCGATAAATGGTTTAACCGCAATACAGGAAATGAGGTTGAGGCAACTGCCGATGATAAGGTGAATACCGTTGGTGGCAGCTTTTTTAGCGGTAAATACTCTGCAAAGAATTTGGTCACCAGCACCTTTGGCGATGAGCTAAAGCTGAATAATGCAAACTCCAAGGTAGTTAGCATTGCCCTTGATGCAGGGTCGGCAATCCTTTTAGGTGGGCATAGCGCAAATGGTATGTACTGGTTCGATACCGAAAAAGGTTTATGGGTTAGCAGCAGCTACTACACCGACGCACTTCCGGCGTGGGTAGATACTTTTAATAGCAAAGGTTTTGCTAAACTCTATACCGACAGGGAATGGAAGGCTTTACAGCCAATTCAGAAATACGAAGAAGCCGACACCGCTGCTGTAAAGTCAGTTGAGAAGAAGATAAGTTTAGCTGAAAAGCTAAAAGGTATGATGGATGGCATTATTGGAAAACCCCAACCCAAAACCGACTTTAAGGTTTTACTTGAAAACCCCTACGGCAACCTACTCACCAAGGACCTCGCCATAGCAGCGGTAGTGGGTGAAAATCTTGGGGCCGATGAGCATCCCGACTTGCTTTGCATTACCTTTAGCGCTAACCGATTTATTGGTGGCAAATTTGGCCCACACTCCATTGAGATGGAGGATACCTACCTCCGCCTCGATAGGGAACTTGCCCATTTCCTTGAGTTTATCAACTCAACTGTTGGTAAGGAGAACTGTCTTTTTATACTAACCTCCGACCAAGGTGTAGCCTCAACCCCCGATTACCTTGAAAAATCGAAGATTCCTGGTGGTTACTTCGACCCCAAAAAGGCTATGATACTACTAGGAAGTTACCTCAATGCACTCTACGGACAGGGAAACTGGATTACCGGCTATCACGATAAACAAATCTACCTGAACCGTAAACTTATTGAGGATTCCAACCTTAACCTTGCCGATTTCCAGCAAAAGGTTGCTGATTTTATGCTAGAATTTAGCGGCGTTTCCAATAGCACCACCGCGCATAACCTACAAAACGGCAATTTCGCAAATGGAATCATGGTTAAGTTCCAGAATAGCTACAACCAACGTCGCTCCGGCGATGTAATCATCAACCTTGAACCCGGATGGGTTGAGCGTAACGGGAAAGTAACCTCGGCAAACTCACCCTACGACTACGATTCACATGTCCCATTAATATTCTATGGATGGAAGGCAAAACGCAAATCGGTACTTAATCCGGTTTACATCAATGATTTGGCACCAACTCTCTCCATACTTCTTGGGATTACCTGGCCAAACGGCGCAACCGGAACGCCCATTAAGGAGATGATTGAGTAGTTAACCAAACATTCGCGGGTTTGTCTCAAGCCCATTACCAACCACTACAAGGTTAGCTCCGGCACTAAGAGCATCGGTAAACTGCTGCTTACTGCGTATGCCTCCACCAACAATGAGTGGAACCGAAATGGCTTTCCTTACAGCCTCAATCACCTTAGCAGGTACTTCGTTTTTTGCCCCACTACCCGCCTCAAGGTAAATGGCTTTTAGTCCCAGAAGTTCGCCTGCAATGGCGGTAGCCACTGCTATGTCGGGCTTACTTGCGGGAATGGGCATGGTTTGGCTCATGTATTGAACCGATGTGGCGGCTCCCCCATCAATTAGAATGTACCCTGTTGGGATTACCTCAACGCCACTCTGCTTTACCATTGGGGCTACAGTTACATGGTGGCCTATCAAAAAATCGGGATTACGACCCGATATTAACGATAAAAAAAGGATACCATCGGCAACGGGTGTAAACTGCATGGCACTTCCGGGGAATAGCACCACAGGCAACGATGTTTTTCCCTTTAGGTTGCTTACAAAGCTATCGAGCGGTTTGGAAACCAAACTCCCGCCTACAAGAAACATCGACGCTCCAGCCCGTTGCCCATTGGCAACAATGGCATCAAAGTCCACCTGCGACTCCTTGTCGGGATCGAGCAGTATGGCAAGGCCACCCTTTACTATTTTATCGTATAGCGTTCCCATTCAAAATACTATTCATACCCACCCATGTAAGGCAATACTGATTGATAAAGGTAAAAAAAACTTTTATTGTTTTCCACCCTGTACCATTTTGTACTTTAGCAAAAAGCCAGCAACGTTTTAGCGTTTCGGATTCAAATATCACCTCAATATCACGACTAAACACTAAACTTTTTGGCCATGGTAGCTTATAGATGGATTCCTTTGCACACCAGGTTAGGGCAAAGTGCTCATCGGAGTATTGAATTGATTGTAAAGATTCATGTTCAGTAAGGTATTTCCCTGAAACCCTTTTGAAATCACGACCTAAGTGCTCTACATCAACACCAACTGGTTGATTGGTAGAGTATGCAATGGCTACGAGACCATCGGTGTGGGTAATGGAGATAAAAACATTTGACTCAGGAATAATAGGCCGCCCTTCCTGGTCGTAGCTGTAACTTGCAGGTAACCCCTCGGACTGCAGCAGGGCTGCTGTTGCAAGCTGTTCCCTTTGGCGCGATTCACTCTTTGGTAAAGGAGCCGAAAAACCCGTAAGGGTTATCAGTTCCTCAACGCTTTCTGTGATTAGCCATGTGGCTATCCGTATATCGTCATGTGATATGGAGTTAGCCTTGGGCATAAGAACTCTACTTCCACCTAATGGTTTCAATCAAATGAATCACATCTGCTTTAAAAAAGTCGATGGCTGGGGCAAGGGAGTCCTTATTGGGCTGGCAGCGGAAGTAAAGTGCTCCACGTAGGTAATGCCTGCTTGAGTCAGTAACGTAAAACTGCACTGAACTGGCAGAGTTCCCTTTGATGTCGTACAGAATGCCATAAACCCTCTTATCGGGATTTGAGAAAAGCTGCTCATCAATGGCGTCGGCCTTGTAGGTATGCTTATAGGCTAAGTTACGTGCATCTTCGGTTAACTGGCTCAAATTGCCCGAAATATCCTTATAGCTCAGGTGTATCTTGGCCTTATAGGCCGGAAAACTCACGCTTATCCATTCACCCTCACCCTGTCGGTTTTCTTCCTTTACAATGGAACCATAAACCGGATACTCAAAAGTAAAGGGGTAAATGGTATCGAATAATCGGTATTGTTTTTCGGGGAACGATATACGGAAATACCCACGCGGTTTAGGAACTGGACTTTCAGTGCAAGCCACAAGCACGACAAAAAGAAGCAAAAATATCAATCTTACCTTAGTTATTCTCATTGGGACTAATATTAACCTTAACCCGTTTAATTCTGCGGTTGTCCACTGCATCAATAGTGAAAGTGAACTGTTTGCATTTTACCACTGAGTTCACCTTAGGGATTTGCCCGGTGTTTTCCAGAATTAAGCCTGCAATTGTTTCGGCTTCGCCACGAATATCGTCAAAGATATCATCATCGCACCCAACAATCTTACAAAAGTCGTTTAGCATCACCTTGGCCTCAAAAATGTAATTGTTATCGTCAACCTTTGTGTAAAGCCGTTCCTCTTCGTCGGATTCATCGGCAATTTCGCCAACAATCTCCTCAAGTATATCCTCAAGGGTAACAATTCCGCTTGTGCCGCCATACTCGTCTACCACTATAGCAAGGTGTATATGTTTCTGCTGGAACTCAGTGAGCAAGTCGTTAATTCGCTTGCTTTCCGGTACAAAATAGGGTGGTCTGATGAGTGTTTGCCAGGAAAAATCGTCGCTCTTGTCAACGTGGGGGATTAAATCCTTAACGTAAAGTATTCCCTTTATATCATCGAACGACTCATTAAAAATGGGTATTCGGCTATAGCCCGATTCAATAACCACCTCTTTAAGCCTACTATAGGAGGTGTTGTAGTCAAGTGCAACCACGTCGAGTCGGGGTTTCATAATCTCACTAACCATGGTGCTGGTGAACGATACTATTCCCTCAAGAATTTGTCGTTCCTCGGCTAGACCATCGGAAGTAAGCTCTATGGCATCGCCAAGCTCATCCATTGAGATTTTTTGGGGAGTGGCCATCCGCCTACTTATAACCACCGACGACTTAATGAGTAATTTTGTAATTGGCTTAAACATTGAAATGAGCAGCCCAATGAAGGGCGCAAATCGCTCGGCAAATTGTAATGACCTATTTGATGCCAATATTTTGGGAAGAATCTCACCAAATAGAAGCAGTATGAAAGTAATTATAACCGTTTGAAACAGAAAACCGACCAAGGGTGCATGGCTAAAATCAAGAACCGATAGGGTTATAAAGGTAGAAAGTATTACAATGGCTACATTAACTAGGTTATTTGCAACCAGTAAGGTTGCCAGGAGTAACTCGGGGTGCGAGATGTTTTTTAGGGTTTTTGATTGCTTTTTCCTGCTCTCAAGCTCCTTAAAATCCTTTGGTGTTAACGAAAAGTAGGCTACCTCGGAACCGCTGAAAAGCGCCGAGAGAAAAAGTAGTATAATTAACACCAATAGGCCAAAATAGAATTCAAGTGATGGGGTTTTTACAATAACTCCCTGGGCAATCTCATTAAGGAAACTACTAAAACTTTCCAAAATTAAAGTGGGTATTGGTTTGCCCTGTAAAGTTAGCAAAAATAATAAATAGCGCAAAGTATTTAACTTTGCGCTACTCTTGGAAAAACTAATATAAGAGGTTAAAATTTAGTTATGGCCAACATCGCCCAGCGTACAGGATGTAAAAGTATTGCCAGATCCTGTATAGGTAGAGCTAAACAGATAAATACCCCAACCCCCAGAGTAACTAAACTCGCAGTTATTTAATGAAAAAGAAGTGCTCGAAGCTTTTAGGGCAGCCCTATCGCTGGAGCTACCTTTGCCTGCATACTTGAACTTGCAGTACTGGAAACTGGTATTAGAGGTGTTGTTATCCCAAAGGTGTACACAATCCCATGCGCCGGCAGCCGGCGATGAAGCGCTTGAAGTAAACTCAATGTAGTTGCTTGAATTCCCATTGGCAATAAGAGTGGAATTGTTGTAATAGCCTATGTGGAACGACCCATTGGCATCAAATTTCAGTATAGTGCCCGGTTCAATGGTAAGGGTACCATTATCAAAGTCAATTTCACCTTCAATGTAGTAAGGTTTATCGAGCTTGCGCCATGTTATGTTTCCAGTTGCATCGCCTGCGTATATGTTTACACCCTTATCGGCCAGACAGTTAAAAACATTACCGGTTCCAATAGTGTGCATGTACTTTGCCGACATACGTAATGGATGATCCCCACAATTGCTAAAAGTATTGTTTGTAATACTAGTAAAGCTCCCTTCTGAGTTCACAAGTATCCCGTAAGTCTTTGCGTAATCAATAGTATTATTCTGAAACGTAATTGCACAGGTTTTTACATTAACAGCCCCCTCGTTTGATTTTCCAGCATACTGAACTTTACAGTACTGCATACTCGAATTTAAGCTGTTATCCCAAAAAGTTATACCTTCCCATGCCCCTGCAGTAGGATTAGCAGCAGTTGAAGTAAAAATTATTGGTTTTGAGGATGTACCATTAGCAATAAGGGTAGCGTTGTTGTAATACCCAATATGCAAACTTGCTCCTGTTTCAAATTTTACTGTAACGCCGGGCTGTATGGTCAATATTGCACCGTCAACTCCAATGCTGCCGCTAATTACATAGGTTTTCCCCGACTCCCAGGTAGTATTCGTAGTAATGTCGGAGTTAATGATGTTAGATCCACCATCATCGGTACCATCGTCAATAAGATCGCATGCTGTAAAACTACCTAGCATGACAAGTAATGCAAATAATAGAGACTTTGTTTTCATCTTGATTTGATTTTAATATTAGTTTTGATTAAAGAATGAGAAATTCTTTAAATGCAAAGTTAATACTATAAAATGGTATAATTCAATTTTTTTTGACACGACAATTTTGTTTTTAACACACATTAACCAAATAATCTTTATAAAATGGGTTCAAATAGATTTTTGATCTTTGAAATATTATTTAACATTTACCGTTTAAACCAATGTTAAGTTTTTCATTCTTTTGTATAAACAAACCTAACCAAACAATGAAACGTAAATACTGGTTTATTTTAATTGCAATTGCAGTTGTTGTTATTTTGCTTACAGCAGTTTTAAACTCAGGTTCAAAGGACAAAGCAGTTCCCCAGTTCACCCGTGCCGAGGTTGGAGAGTTTGAAATAGTGGTTAACGTTACAGGTGAACTTACGGCACAGAACTCTGAGGACATTACAGCACCAACCGAGTTGCGTGGCCGATCGTTCCGAGTTACCGATGTAAAAATCCAGGACCTAGTCCCAGAAGGGACTGTTGTGGACTCCGGCGATTACGTGGCCACCCTTGACCGATCAGCATTGAGCAACCAGCTCAAGAATACCGAAGATGAGCTGGAAAAGAGCCAGCAGGCCTACCTGAAAACCCAGCTCGACACCACGCTTCAACTCCGGGAACTTAGGAATAATCTTGTTAACCTGAAGTTCGACATGGAGGAGAAAAAACTCATTCTGGAGCAGTCAAAGTATGAGCCTCCAGCCACACAACGTCAAGCACAAATCAACCTTGAGAAGGCTGAAAGAGCATACCAGCAAGCCCTATATAACTACAACCTGAAGAAAGATCAAGCCGAGGCCTCCATGAAGGAGGTTTCCATAAACCTTGAACGCCAGCGCCGCGAACGGCAGGATATGCTCGATGTTATCAGTAAATTTGTTATTAAAGCACCCAAACAGGGCATGGTGATATACTACCGCGAATGGAGCGGACAAAAGCGTAAGGTAGGTTCAACCGTAAGCCCCTGGGACCTTACTGTTGCAACGTTGCCCGACCTCTCAGTGATGAACTCCAAAACCTATGTCAATGAAATTGACATAAGCAAGGTAAAGAAAGGGCAGCCGGTTAGAATTACCGTAGATGCCTTCCCCGATAAAAAATTCACAGGCGAGGTGATTGAGGTTGCCAACATAGGCGAACAGCTACCCAATACCGATGCAAAAGTTTTTGAGGTGACAATACGGGTAAATGAATACGATCCCATTCTCCGCCCATCAATGACTACGGGCAACCAGATTGTTACCAACACTTACGATTCAGTTCTTTACATTCCCCTTGAGGCTCTTCATGCTAACGATAGCATTAGCTTTGTTTACACTCGTAAGGGTAAACGTCAAGTTGTTGTGGTGGGCGATATGAACGAGAATTTCATCATTGTTGAAAAGGGGCTAAAACCTGGCGAAGAGCTTTACCTTTCAACACCAGAAAAACCCGAAAAATTTGAGTTCACCGGTTTTGAGCTAATCCCTGAAATCAAAAAAAGGAAAGAGGATAAGCTGCGACAGGAGGCTGAGTTACGCCAGCAGCAGCAAGAGCTTATGAATAAGCGTAAAAACGGTTTCGGTATGCCCGGACAAGGGAATGTTATGATTATTTCCACTGATAAACCTGCCGATAATAAAAATAGCAGCAGTGCACCTAAAAACACTGCAAAAGATCAAAAGAAAACAAAACCCTAACAGCTATGTTTCAAATCGACAGGCTATACCGGCGATACTCACACGATATAACCATTGCCCTTGAGGCTATTATGGCCAACAAGCTAAAATCGGTACTTACCGCACTCGGAATTATTTTTGGGGTTGCTGCGGTTATCAGCATGCTGGCCATAGGTAATGGTGCTCAACAGGAGATACTGGAGCAAATGAAAATGGTTGGTGTAAACAATATCATAGTAAACTCCATTTTTGAGGCTCCTGATTCCCAATCGGAATCGGAGAACGGAAATAAGCAGAAACAAAAATTCTCCCCCGGCCTCACACTTTCCGATTTAGAGGCAATCCAGCAGGTAGTTCCCTCGGTGGTTCACATCAGCCCTGAAATCAACTTAAATTCATATATCCAGTACAATGGATTACGGATGCAGGCAAAAATACTTGGCGTTACCAACGACTACTTTGCTCTTTTTAACCTACCGCTCGATGAGGGAACCTACTTTAGTGCCAATCAGGAAGAACATGGAATCCCGGTTTGCGTTATAGGGGCAAACATCAAAACAAAATTTTTCAGTACCGAGAATCCTATTGGAAAATACATCAAGTTTGGGAATGTATGGCTAAAGGTCATTGGAGTCCTCGCCAAATCGGATATTAAGGTTACAGGGTTCGAAAATAGCGGCATAAACGTGTATAACGATAATATCTACGTTCCAGCCAAAAACATTTTGCTGCGATACCAAAACCGGGCTTTGGTAAACTCTAAGAAGTTAAATCAAAGTAACACCATACGTGGGTTTGGATTTATAATTTTCGGTGGAAGTACTGAAACACAAGCCCCCAAAAACTACCATCAGCTCGATAGGATTATACTACAGGTTAAGGGCACTGAGGATATTGCATCAACTTCGGAGATACTTAGCAGAATGTTACTACGCAGGCATTCCGGGGTAAAGGATTACGAGATTACCGTGCCCGAACTGCTGCTAAAGCAGCAACAGCGTACCAAGGATATCTTCAATATTGTTCTGGGGGCTATTGCAAGCATCTCACTTATAGTAGGTGGCATTGGAATAATGAATATCATGTTTGCATCGGTCATGGAACGCATCAAGGAAATCGGAACCCGTTTAGCCATTGGTGCTAAAAAAGCCGATATTGTTGCCCAATTCCTTGCCGAGGCAGTGCTTATAAGTGTTACAGGAGGTTTGATTGGTGTCATACTTGGAGTTATCCTATCCAAGCTGATTACGCATTTTGCCGGAATACTTACCATTGTAAGCTTCTCATCAATAATAATTGCATTTGGAGTATCGGCTGCGGTAGGTGTAATATTTGGCCTGTCGCCCGCCAAAAGGGCTGCCGAGAAGGATCCAATAGAATCGTTACGTTACGAATAGTGTTACCTTAAAAAAGTTGATATGAAAGGAATAATTACGTTTTTAATACCATTGCTTTTTGCAGTAAACCTTTTTGCCCAAAAACCAATTAATAGGCTTACATACGATGAGGTACTACAGCTAGCCAAAGATCAATCGCCACAAGCCATACTGGCCAAGCATCGGTTTAGGGCTGCCTACTGGCAATACCGAACTTACGTTGCCGAACTAAGGCCAAACCTTACCCTTACGGGAACAATACCACAGTTCAGCCGCTCCCTAATACGGTACCAGAACCCGGACGGGTCATATACCTACATTGAGGAAAACTCAAATACCACCTCGCTCGGATTATCGCTTTCACAAAATATTGGCTTAACCGGTGGTCAAATTTTTGTACGAAGCAACCTGGAACGTACCGATTTACTGGGCTCCGATAAAACCACCTCATACATGAGCGTACCTGTTTCCATTGGTTTCTCCCAGCCGCTTTTCGCTATGAATCAGCTTAAGTGGAGCAAGCGCATTGAGCCAATTAAGTACGAGGAAGCCAAACGTGCCTTTATCCAAAGCATGGAGGCCATATCAATGGAAGCCACGCGACTATTCTTTGACCTTGCCATGGCTCAACAAAACCTTGAAACCGCCAAGCTAAACTACTCCAATACCGATACCCTGTATAAAATTGCTCAAGGCCGATACAACATTGGAACCATTGCCGAGAATGAGCTGCTACAGATGGAACTGAGTTTCCTGAATGCTGGAACAGCGCTAAGCGAGGCAGAGGTTGACCTACAGCTAAAAAAGATTAGGCTTAAATCGTACCTGGGCCTCAACGATAGCTACGATTTGGAAATTGTGCTTCCCGACAGTATTCCAACGTTCGACCTCGATTTTAACCGTGTGCTCACCCTGGCCAAGGAGAATAACCCTCAAATCCTTAGCTACCAAAGACAACTCCTGGAGGCCGACAGGGATGTAGCCCAGGCCCGCGCCGAACGCGGCCTTAATGCCAACCTGTTTGCCACATTTGGTCTAACCCAAAGGGCTACCGAACTAAAGGATGCTTACATCGACCCACAGGATCAGCAAACCGTGAGGGTTGGAATAACTGTACCCATTCTCGATTGGGGTTTAGGTCGCGGAAAGGTGAAAATGGCACAGTCGAACCGTGAGGTTGTTCGCACCACGGTTGATCAGGCCCTTACCGATTTTGAACAGGATGTGTTCCTAAAGGTAATGCAGTTTAACCGACAGGACGACCAGGTGCAAATTGCCAAAAAGGCCGACCTGGTTTCACAGAACCGCTACGAGGTTACCAAGCAGCGATTCCTCATAGGTAAAATTGATGTGCTAACCCTTAACGTGGCACAAACCGAGCGCGACCAGGCCAAGCAAAAGTACATAAATACCCTCAGCGGTTTTTGGCAATACTACTACCAGATGCGCCGGCTAACCCTGTACGACCTTGAAAAGAACCAACCCATTACTACCGATTTTGAACTTTTGCTAAGGTGATTAACGCAATGCAACCTAATACTTTGCAGGTAACAAAAGCAGATGGATAAAAAATTTTGCAGAAAAATTTTGCAGAAAAAATGAAATGATATATTTTTGCAGCACCAAACAACAAGCACAACGGTGCAAGTTAAGTTTGAAATACTGCGGAAGTAGCTCAGTTGGTAGAGCATAACCTTGCCAAGGTTAGGGTCGCGAGTTCGAGTCTCGTCTTCCGCTCAAGTTCTTTTGGAAAGTTCAAAGTAATTAGGCTTTGAACTTTTTAAGTTTAAAGAGCCAACCATTCTGCCCGGATGGTGGAACTGGTAGACACGCAGGACTTAAAATCCTGTGGCCATTGCGGCTGTGCGGGTTCAAGTCCCGCTCCGGGTACTCAAAGCCACGCCTAAAGCGTGGCTTTGGTGTTTTAAACCCCTTACTTTTAGGTTAGATTGTTGAATTTTTGGTCTTTTCTTTAGGCCTTTTAGGTTTAACTTTATACCCATAGACTTGAATCATTCTATACAGTCGCAATTTTTCATCTAAAACATAGTAAAAGGTGAATGAGTAAAACCTTTTATCCTTATTTTGTGGAACTCGTTTCAACTGCTCATACATAATATAAGCCATTTCGTCGGGAAAGTACGCTGAGATTGCAGTCCCAAAATAGCATCGCTTCTTTAAAGCCAAGTTATCAAATTTTACTCCTAGTAAATTTTCAAATTCTCTACACTTAATCGGCTTATTGTATTTAGCAAAAACCAGGTTGCCAAGTGAGAAAAATATAGTGTCACGTTCCTTAAGAGTAAACATTACAATTGGAGTATCAATATTTCTCAGCAAATTTTTATTGTAATACTCGGCACCCTTATAATTGTTTGGCAAAACATAAAGTTCAGTTGGTATAAATACTTTTAACTTCTTTTTGCGCAAGGGCAGTTGGGAAAACACGGATTGAAAACCGATGCTGCAAATTGCTATGAGTAACGTACAAAATTTAAGATTCATATCTCTATTCTTTTAAATAACTACTTATGATTTCCATGAATTTAACTTTTAGCGATTCAGGCTGAATCACTCTAACATCAGGGCAAAACGACAGTATTGTTGACATTAACTCGTTATTAATTATCACCTTGATCCTAACCTCTAACCTGTCATTCTTGTAATTATGCTTTTGTGATGGATGTAACGGCTTAGATATAACATAAGGGGCCCTTTGCAGGTTAAAGGAAAGTACAACCTCTACCGGTTCTTCGCCTTCAGGTCGGGTAACTCCTATGACATCATAGAAGTATTCATTCCAATCAATACTTGTTTCAATGTAGGGGACGTTAGTGGTTTCTATCTTTTCAATTCTATCCAGCGCCAAATTCCAATATGGCTTTTCATTTGACTCATTATACCCCAAAACAAACCATCGGTTATTGTACTCTTTTAAGTGATAGGGGTGAAAGTTAAATTCATAGGGTATTTCATCCTTAAAACTTTTATATCGAACCCAAAGCACGCACTTATTTACTATTGAGTCATACAGAACCTTAAAATGTGACAAACCCTGTAAATCTCTATTAAAATCAAATGCAACAATAGGTTGCTGAGTATTAACTATACCTAGCTTATTCTTTAGCAAGGCTTCAACCTCATAAACCCAATCGAACTGTGGCAATCCATCAAACTTACCTAGAACCTCAATAGCGGAAATAATACTGTTTATCTCCTCCTGGGTAAGGGGCTTATTGTTTATTGAGAATTTGGAATTCTCATACCTATAGTAAACTTGTTTGCCATACCGTACCCTTCTAATTTCAGCCCCAAACCCTTCGCTGCTCTCCATAAATTTTATGTCCTCTAGTATTTGCCTTTTACTTACGGAAAGGTTTGGATCTATTTCCTTTAACTGCTCGTTTACTGTCTCCACTAAATCGTCAATGAAATACATTTTGCCAATATTCCGGAAACATTTATCTAAAATGTTGTACCTAATGTAAGCATTCTTGTTAACGGGCATAGCTGTATAGTTTATGGTAATAAATATACTAAATTTTAGCAAATTCCTTTTTTATATGATTCTTGAAAATGAATAAAATATTTTTTTAATGATAAATCTTTTTTATTGAAGATAGGCTTCAAAGCTCGCCCTTTACTTTGCATCAAATAAAAAAAACATCTCATTGGATAAGCCCTTTTATACTGATTTACCGGCATTTAATTTTTTCATTGATTTTTGAAGATACACTGCAACGCAAATGCAGTATAATTATAGAGGGACCTATTAAAACTATAAAGCTATGAACAGAAAAACTATCAAACCATTTAATTGCGCCCTCTTTGAATAGGCGCTAATTAACAGAACAAAAGATCTAATTCAAGTAGTTCAACAATGAAATGAAAATGAAATGCAGATTGAGTGCAAAACACAAACTTAAAATTGCAAAAAATTTAAACCTTAAAGCTATGAGAAAAATATTATTAACATGCCTGCTTTTGCTACCGGTAGTAGTAGTTAAAGCACAAATTGGAAAGACACTTGATGAGGTTAAGAAAAAACTAGGTGAGCCTACACAATCATTTTTCACTGACAGGGGAACCTACTGTTTGGAATATGGAAATCTAACCTCAATTGTTGACGGACTCCCCATTAATGGCGCTTATTTCTACTTTGATTCCGATTCGTTAGACTCTAAGTGTACACTTACCCTTAAGGTTTTTACTATCAACCATTTACCTGCCATTACAAATTTGCTGAGTAATTTATTCGTAAGAATTGGAAATCTAGATTGGCTTGATTATGAGAATGGTTTTCATCATAGGGTTGTTATAATGAATTCGGTAGTCTTTGTACTTCATAGTGAATTATTGGTTGAACAAAAAAATTAAGCACTATGGGAGCATATGCTAAAGATTTAAACGAGGGTACCTTTTCGCAGGATACTGACAAGTACAAAAATAAACTCATGGACCCACGCTGGGACGCACGCCGTAACCAAATCCTTAAACGCGATGGATACCAATGCGTGGTTTGCAAGAGTTCTGAAAATTTGGAAGTTCATCACAGGCAGTACCATTACATTATTGATGCAGGTTGCTATCGCAACCCATGGGATTACCCCGACTACCTTTTAATTACCCTTTGCAAAACCTGTCATGCCGATGGCCATAACCATTATAAAATTCCAGTAGTTTTTGTTAACGATAAACCAAAAAACTTATAAGAATATGGGACTTTTCAATTTATTTCGAAAGAAGCAAGGGCTACAAAACCAACAGCCCGCACTAAACGATGCACCAAATAATGTTTCAAACCCAAGGGTGCCAAAAAGCGTATTCATTGAAGAAACTGAACCCGAATTCGTAAAACTAAAGAATAGCGAAAAAGTTGGCATTGAGCTAGTTTACGACTACCTGCAAATTGATTTTGAACGTAAGGGTTACGAGGATGCTTTAGTTAATGCCGACGAAAGCTATATGAACGATAATGTCGATCTGCTAATCTACGATTTAAGCATATTGGTTCAAAAGGTTGATAACTTTTACACCAAACAGCTTAAGGAGTTAGAGTTTCACATCGAATCGCGGAAGCGAATGGGACTTATTGACCTGGTTGAAGAGCTTAACTCACAACGCGACGTGCTACTGTACCAAATGGAAAAACTAAAAAAAATTATGAGCGATATTGCCGTTGGTAACGGCGTTACCAAGCGATTGGAATCGTCATACCAAAAAGGCTTTCTACGTGGAGTTTCCTCTTTGACAAAGTCAAGGTTTATGGGTAACTAAAACCAAAAAGAATTGATTTTAACCATTAAAACGATAATAATGATGAAAGATTTTTGGCTAAAAATAAGCTGTTTTTTTACCGGTTTTAACTACGAAATAGTTAAAAATTCAAGCGTTGCTGCTGCTAAAACGGTAAAAAAGAATATGTCGGCTCTAATACTTATATCAATGCTGTGGGCTTTTATTGGGTTTAACTTTACTGCACGCTACCTGCATGGCTCTATCTTAACATCTGCCATTGTAGCATTGATTATGGTTATAGTGGTGATTCAAATTGAAAGGCAAATTCTTATGAGCGTGCATGTCAATAAATTTGGATTAGTAATGAGAGCATTGATCGGTGGGATAATGGCGGTAATTGGATCGTTTATAGTTGATCAGATTATTTTTAAAGATGATGTTGAGCAATACAGAATGGCAACCGTTCAGGATCGTATTAACAACATTTTACCCATTAAAACCATGGAGCTAAAA
>Ga0209204_1000431_pt1 | contig 45648 bp, 32 predicted proteins | sample AD_JPNMR2_MetaG_FD_184425 | JGI IMG/M metagenome (GOLD analysis project Ga0209204, IMG submission 184425) | Active sludge microbial communities of municipal wastewater-treating anaerobic digesters from Japan - AD_JPNMR2_MetaG (SPAdes) (version 2) | ecosystem: Engineered > Bioreactor > Anaerobic...
GATCACGATGATGATCACGAACGTGATCAGGTTGCCCGAGTCGAGAAAGAAGAAGAACGAGGCAGCCAGGTCGGCCCAGTAGGACCGCGTCGGCGCGAGCACGCCGCTGCGAGCGTCGTCCTGCGGATCGGGGTCGGACGCGAGGCGCACGCGACGAGGCGTCTTGGCCGGCGGAGCGACAATGTCGTCCTCATCATCCGCAAACTCCAGGAGCGGCGGCGGTTGCACCGTGGATCGGTCATTTTCGACAGAGGGCGGTGCCAACGACTCGGCCGCCTGCTCGTGGCGAACGAACTCGCCCAGCCAGTCACCGACCTCACCGGAAGATTCCGTGGGCAATTCGACACGCGGGCTCTCGGACGCACTCGCCGGTGGCGTGCTGCGGGCGGCCGGTTTGCGTGTCGAGGCAGGGGGCTCCGGATTCAGCTCCGGGGATGGAACGGTGAAGATGTAGCCGCAGGAGTTGCAGCGGGCTTTCCTGCCCGCGACGTTGTGAGGCATGCGAATGTTGGCCCCACATCGACAGGTGTAGTGAATGGCCATGCTGACACCACCGGGAGTTGACCGCGCCCGGTATCCTCCTGCCCGTTCAGACGCGCCGGGCACGAGGATGTTACATGTGCCCGGTCGCGTGCTCGAACGTCCGGAAAGAGGATAGGGGCCCCGTCGCACGCGACGGGGCTCAACGGTTGTGGTCACGCTCGCCGCGTCTCACCGTCTCCGCATCGCCGTGTCGTTCTTTTTCTTCTCCTCCCTCACGCCAGTGGATTGATCACCAGACCGGTCGCGAGTTTCGGGTAGAAGAACGTGCTCTTTTGCGGCATCAGGTCGTTCGCATGGCTGACCGCGCGGAGTTGCTCCATGGTGCAGGGTTTGGTCAGCAGGGCGATGCCGCCGGTCTCCCGGGCGAGGCGGATGGTATCCTCGGCCAGCTTGACGTACTGGATCTTCGGTGGCTTGCCGCCGAGCGTGTTGCGCGTGACCAGCTCGTCAATGAGGTAGCGGTGGATGTAGCCGAGATCGAGCTCGCGCCAGGCCGGGCTCTGCTCGGGAGCCAGCTGGTCAAGCACGCGACGATTGGTGAACGTGCCAGCCTCGACGCGATCCCCGTCGGCGATGTACACGGCCACGTCGTGCGGCGAATCGGCGGGCAGGATCTGCTCGGGATGGTTCAGATCGGCAGCCACCGGCTGAAGCTTGATGCCCTGACGCAGGGCGGCCAGCACTTGGTCGGCTTTCACCGAGCCGAACCCGCTCAGCACCCGGTGCGTGGGCAGGATGAGTGCGCCCGGATCCTCCATGGCACAGAAGCCGACGAGCACGAATCGAGCCGGGTGGTCCATGGGCAGCGTGCCGGCGGCGGCGAGTTGATCGCGGTAGTTCAGGGCCGTCCCGTAACGATGGTGGCCGTCAGCGATGTAGACGCTTCGGCCGGCCATCTCGCGGCGGACGGCTTCCACCACGCCGGGATCGTTGACGACCCACATGCGGTTCTGCACGCCGCCCTGCGTGGCGGTGACGTCGGGGGCCCGGTCGCCCGGATCGAGCAGGCCGCTGATCTTGTTGGCCGGGTCGCTATACAAGCCGAAGACGGCCGAGAGCTGGCAACGGGTGGCTTGCATGAGCTTCAGCCGGTCTTCCTTGGGCCCGCCGAACGTGCGCTCGTGAGGGAAGACAGTGCCCGTGCCGAACGGCTCGAGCCGCATGCGAGCGAAGAACTTCTTGCGGGTGTACTGCCGGCCGGCATACTCGTAGGACTGATGGTATACATAGATCGACGGCTGCGATTCAGTGATGAACGTGCCGTCCTGGAGCCACTGCTGCAGGCGGCCGGCGGCCTCCTCGTACACCGCGTCCGGACCGGCTGACTCGGGCGGCACGTGGGGCAGGTCGATGGCCACGATGTTGCGGTCTGATCGGCTTAGCAGTTCCGCCTTGTCGGCGGCCGACAGCACGTCGTAGGGCGGGGCGATCAGGTGGGATTGATCCGTTCCCAGGCGGCCGGGGTTATAGCGAACGGCACGAAACGCGGCAATCTCAGGCATATTGGTCGAGTCCTTGTGTTAACGTCCTACTGCACGAGGCAAGAGATAAAGGATAAGGCAGAATTCAGGACGAGGAAAGCTCCGCTCTTGCGGTGCCGCCCCTGCCTCGGTCCCCACCAGGATGCCCCCCGGCGGAGGAGACGTCGGCCGATCGGGAATTCGTCGCGGATGCGTTAAAATGCCGGAATGAGTCACGAGCAGCGGGATGAGTTCGACAGGGCGCTGGATGAGGCGCTGGCCGGTCTGAACCTGAGGATCGAGGCGGTCCGGCGGGAACGGATGGCCGACCACTACGAGCGGCTCATCGAGGCCAATCGGCAGTTCAATCTGACGCGGATCACGTCACCGGTCGATGCGGCGGTGAAGCATTATGCCGACTCGCTCACGCTGCTGGCGACTGGCTGGGTGCACGGCGACCGCAAGCTGAGCGTGCTCGACGTGGGCACGGGGGCGGGTTTTCCGGCAGTGCCGCTGGCCATCGTGTGCGACCGGTGGTCCATCCTGGCCATCGACGGGACGGGCAAGAAGGTGCGATTCGTCGAGGATTCGGCGGCGGCGCTGGGACTCGCCCATCTGGCGGCCCGTCACGTCCGTTTGGAGGAGTTGGTGCGGCAGGGGGGCGAGCGGTTCGAGCTGGTGACGGTCCGGGCGGTGGGCAAGATTCCGGAGTTGCTGGCCGATCTGGCCGCCGTCACCCGCCCAGGCGGGAGCATCGCGTTCTACAAGAGCGAGCAGGCGGACGCCGAAGTCGCCGCGGCAGAGGCAATCGCATCCAAGTTGCGGCTGGCAATGACGATACATCACGTCGAACTGGCCGCGGGCCAAGAAAAGCTCACGCGCCGGCTCGTGCGCTACCAACGGCCGCGCTGAAAAAACGCTCGCAGCTAGCCGGGCGATTCTGGTATCATGAACGAGCCTTTCGGGGCGACTCGCTCCAGAAGCATTTCCGAGCGGGAAGGCGGAAAGGCTTCGAAGTCCGTCCACCAGAAGGAGGCAGCAAGGTGGAAGCCTGGTGCCTGGTCATCATCGCCCTGTCCGCGACCGCCATTCTCGCTGGTATCCGGGAGCTTCAGCGATCCCGCGGCATGCGAATCGTTCCGGGACGAACGGCAGCCCTCTGGGCGTATGTCTTGCTGTCCCTCAACATGGTCATCGCCGGGTTCATCGGGGCACTGCTGGTTCGCATTTACCCGATCGTTTCGAGCCTGCAACCCATGCGTGGCCTGATGCCGGTCTGCCTGGCCGTCCCGCCCGTGCTGCTGGCTGGCCTCGTCTACCACTGGTCATACGCGCGGAGCCTCGGCCGAAGCGTCGTGTTTTACAACGTGCGGCGTGACGATTTGGCTCGCGCGGTCGCCGCCGTCCTGCGGCAGATGGACATCCCTGTCGAGCACCGGCTTCGGACGTTCAGCGACGAATTCGCAGTGCCGGGTGGCCGGCTGATCGTGCGAAGTGCCGTGAATATGTCCCGGCTGGAGTGGATCGGCCATGACGGACCGGTGCGCGATCAGCTGGTAGAACTGACCATCTCGAAGCTCAGCTCCGACCTGACCGCACGCGGCCGCCAGCTCATTGACGAGCGTCCGGGGCAGACAGCATTCGCGAGTTAGCTAGCCCAGCTTTCAGCTCTCAGCTGTCAGCCGTCAGCCGGACGGCTGGCTCATAGCCCACAGCTCATCGCTCACAGCTTGCCTCCAGATCTCGCCCGATGCCCGGTTCTCTGGTATGTTTGTTCCGGATCGCGAACACGAGGAGGAACGCGATGTCGAACCGAATCATCATTCTGGCCGGCCTGGGCGGGCTTGTGGCGGCGATGACCGGATGCTCGAGCACGGGCCGGGGAAAGGAAGCCTTCATGACGTACCGTTACGAGGTTGCGCGGGCGACCGAGCCGATCCGCATCGACGCCAACTGGGACAAGCCGGCCTGGCAAGGGATCAAGCCTCTCACGGTGGACTTGTACATGGGGGACGAACCGGCACACCGGCCCAAGGTCCAGGCCAAGCTGGCGTACGACGACGAGAACATCTACGTGATCTTCCGCGTCGAGGACCGCTACGTGCGTGCGGTAGCCGCCGCGCACCAGGAGGCGGTTTGTCGTGACAGCTGCGTGGAGTTCTTTTTCGCCCCCGGCATGGATGTGAGCAAGGGGTATTTCAACCTGGAGATGAACTGCGGCGGCACGATGCTCCTGCACTTCCAGACCATCCCTCGCAAGAACATGGTGCCTCTGACGGCGGAGGAAGTGGCGAGCATCGAGGTCGCGACCACCATGCCGCGGATCGTCGAACCGGAGATCACCGAGCCGACCACCTGGATCGTCGAGTACCGATTGCCCGTGCGGATTCTGGACAAATACCTGCCCTCGGCGGCCAAGCCGGCCCCGGGCGTGCAGTGGCGGGCCAACTTCTTCAAATGTGCCGATGCCACCTCGCACCCGCACTGGTTGACATGGGCGAAGGTGAATCGGCCGCGGCCCGACTTCCACGTGCCGGAGGATTTCGGGGTGATTGTGTTTGAATAGCTGTGAGCTATGAGCTTTGAGCTGTGAGCCAGAGTAGATGGCGTCAGCTGTCAGCTGTCAACCATTGGACATCAGCCGGAAAGAGGAGGCAGGACTACGGCAGACTGAATCGGGTCAGGCGGCCGGTAGGGACTCGACGGCTGCGATGTGGAGGTAGGGGCAGAACGTCCATCGCTCGCCGTCAGGCAGCGCGATGAACACACGGTTCTTCAGAAGCGCCACAGCGTGAGGAGTGCGGACATCGTACGCATCGCCGCTGCTCACGCGGATGCGAAACGGCTCGAACGGCTCTCGCTGAAGAAGCTCTTCCAATTCTTGCCGGTTCATGCCTGGATTGTAACCAGTTGATCTCCCCACAGGCAAGAAGCATGTTCCGACAGACAGTCGGGGACATGCTGCTGCCGTGGATTCAGCCTTCGCACGTGGCCGCACCTTCGCGGCGGCGGCTGGTGGAGGTCTATTTCGCCGGCGCGAGCTTCGCCTGCCGGAGGTTCATCAGCGTGTCCTTGGCGGGCAGCTTCACCGGCCGAACAAGCAGGACGTTCGTGCCGGCGGGCAATTCGATGGTGCCGACGGCGCGATCCTGGAAGTTCGTGGTGCCGCCGGTGGTTTCGACCGTACCGGACAGCTTCGCCGAGGCTGACGCGCGATCGAACAGGCGAGGTACGGTGGCTTCGGCGGGCCGCGTGGCCAGCTTCGGATCGGCGACAATCGCCGCAATCTCGAACGTTGCGCCGGCCGAGCCTTGCGGGGCGGCATAGTTCAACACGACCTGATACCGACCCGGCGTGTCCACTTCAAACTGCCAGGAAACGGCATCAATCGCGTTCGTCCAGTTGCCCACGTACACCTGCTCGCCGACGGCCTCGAAGCGAGCCCGCTGGCCGTGCTGTGACCGGATCTCGGCCACGGTCGCGGGCAGGCTGATGCCACCGTCGGGGCCGGGACGGATGGTGAACGGCTGCACGTTAGGCGGGCCGTCCAGCTCGAGCGCGACGACACTGGCTACGGGGTGTGGCGCTTTCTCGGGCAAGGAAACGATCGTGTCGGAACCTTGCCGGGAGACCACAGGGGCAGCTGCATCGGTCGCAGCGCCGAGCAACCTCGCGCGAACGACGGAATTGATCAGCCCGGGCAGGACGATCCGCCGCTCGCTTGGCCACCCGAAGATGTGCACGTAGAGCGTGTTGCCTTTGACCGTGGCACGGCCGAAGAACGGCAGGAGCTTGAACGGACTGGCCGTCGTGCCGTAGATGGCTTCGCCATTGACATCGAGCCATCGACCCATGGCTTCGAGCACGTCGGCCTCGACCTTTTGGATCCGGCCCTCCGGCGTGGGGCCCACATTGAGCAGGAGATTACCGCCCTTGGAGACCACGTCCACGAGCATGCGGATGCAGTAGTCGGCGGTCTTGTATTCAGTCTCGTTCTTGTCGTAGCCCCACCAGGCGGTCGGCGCGTGCGAGCCGTGGCCGGTGGTGAGCGTGATGCAGTTCTCCCAGAGCTTGGGCGAGCCGTCGGGATTGGTCAGCCCCGTTGGCGGAATGTACTGCTCGGGCGTATCGAAATCCTCGGCGTTGGCGCCTCGGTTGTTGATGAGGATGCCCGGCTGCAGTTCGCGGATCAGGGCGTTGATCGCAGCAAGCTTGCGACGACCGACGGCGTCCTCGTGGCCCCAGGCCCCGTCCCACCACCAACAGGCCAGCGGACCGTAACCGGTGGCCAGCTCGCGGACCTGTGCGGTCAGGTAGGCCAGATACCGATCGAAATCGGGTTTCACGTTGCCGCGGGCGGGGTCCCAATCAGGAACAGGCTCGTAGTCCGGGTGATGCCAGTCGAGGATGGAGTGGTACAGCCCGAAGCGCAACCCCTGCTCCGCACAGGCCTGCGCCAGTTCATTCACCGGATCGCGTTTGAAGGGCGTGGCATCGATCATGTCGTAGTTTGACACCGCCGAGTCAAACATGGCGAAACCGTCGTGATGCTTGGAGGTGAAGACGATGTACTTCTGGCCCGCGCGCTTGGCGAGGCTCACCCACTCGGTGGCGTTGAAGCCGGTGGGGTTGAACTGGGGAGCAAGTTTCTCGTACTCGGCGGCGGGGATGCGGCTGACCTTCATATTCCACTCGCCCTCGCCCAGCACGCTGTAAATGCCCCAGTGCACGAACAGGCCGAACTTGGCGTCGCGGAACCACGCGCTGCGGGCGGCCCGGTCGGCGGCCAGATCGGCCACGCGAATATTGCGGAACCACACGGGCGTGTGATGGTTCTGCAGACCGATGAAGCCGCGGGTCGAGCGGTTCAGGAACTCCGGATACTCGCGGGAAGTCGCGTCCACGATGGTTTCGCCGTTGAGCACGACCACGATGCGGTCGCCGTCGGCGGTCACGCGGATGTGGTTCCATTCGCCGGCAGGTTTAGCCGCTCGCTTCTCCGGAGCGACAACCTTGTACACCGAGCCGGTGAACTGGGCCGGCTTGAGATGCTGGTGTTTCTCGGCGTCATCGTCGAGCAGTTGGATCTCGTAGCTGACCGACGAGGGATGGCCGACGGCCGGCGTGCGGAGATAGATGCCGCTGTTGGCGCCCGGCGAGAGCTTGTATTCCAGGTCGATGCAGACGTCCGTGTACTCCCGCTCGGTTCCCCACCATTCGCCCCAGAGCTTGCCCGCCCCCGTGCACTCCAACACGCCGTCCCGAACGAACCAGGCCTCGGTCGGCTCGTTACCGCGGGAAATCCAGCCCGGCATGGTGTCGCCGACGATCTGATCCTGGAACTCGAGCGCCAGGGCCACATTGACGAACACACTCAACGTGATAATCGAAACCGCCGCGATGTACCGTCGCAAACCCATGTAGCATCCTCCTGCACATCGTCGTTCCAGAAGCGCAGAGGATACCCTCCGAACGCGGGTTGTGCCAAGTCAGGCGATGGCGTTGGAGTGCAGGTATCCCTGCCTGCGTCAGGTGTGCTCGCAGCGTGCACCACGACGGCGTGTGCATCACTGGTGCGGGGAAGCGAGGCGGGCGAGACGCCCGCCCCCCGAGAATTGCGGAAACGGGGCTAGTCTTTGGGGAACATGTGTCCCGAAGCGACGACGAGGCCGCGCTCGAGCGAGTCGAGCGTTCGCATGAAGAGCCAGTAGTTCTCGTTGATGTCCTGGAGTTGCTCGAGCGGCTTGTCGGTTCGACGGAACAGGACACTGCCGTCGGCCAGGGCGAGGTTCCATCCGCCGTCGCGGCCCATGAGGTGGGCGAAGTTGGTCCGCCCGCCGGTCAGCAGATCCACTATGAGGGTTCGCCCGGTCGGCATCTTCTGCAGATTCGGGTAGAGCCGGTGGTAGTCGGGCAGGTGCGAAAACTTGGGCCGCGGGTCGTTCTTGACTTTCACGTGGGGATTGTAGTTGTAGGACACACGAATGTAGTTGTGCCCGTCCATGTCCAACGGGTTGCGGGTGGGGAAGGGGAGGTAGCTCTCATACTTGAAGTAGGGGTTCTTTTCGCTCGGACAGTAGAGGACTTTGCCGTCCTTGAGCTGCCGGGCCCGCCACAGATGGCCGAGGTTGACGAAGTAGGCCGGATTCAATTCAGCGCTCATGCTGGAGGTGACGCTGTCATCCCGGTGGAAGTAGCGGTTGTCCAGCGGCGAATTGAGAATGTTCTCCTGCCCCGGCACGTTCCGGTAGTGCGGCAGGTCGCCCTTGAAACTCACCGTGTAGGACATGATCGAAAGCGCGGTTTGGTGCAGATTGCTCGAACAGCTCACGCGCTTGGCCTGCTCCCGAGCCGCTGCCATGCTGGGCAGAAGGATGGAGATCAGTAGGGCGATGATGGCGACGACCACCAGCACTTCAATCAGTGTGAAGCCGGCGGAGCCGGAGCGACATTGCCGTCGATACTGCGTCTGGTTCATGCGGCTGCCCCCGCGCTAAAAAGCCCAGGTCCCGACGTGCCAATGGGACCGACGGCCCGAGCCGGATTTGAGATTTATGCCCAGGCCTACCCGAAGCATATGTTGTTACGAAAAGGAGTTCAATGAGATTGAGCGTATCGTTTTTGAGAAATGTTTCGGACATCGCCTGTACCGTTGCACCGAGTCGGTCGGGTGAAGACCGGGCTGGGGCCTAGGGCCAGGGGAACGAGGAAGATTGATAGGTCTACAGCGCGCTTCGATGGCTTATGGCGCCGACCGAGGTGCTGTTCCGAACTTTTGGCGCATGCGCTCGAGCATGCCCGCCGGGGTGAGAATCACGGTGGCTCGGCGAGGCATGGCGTTCTGGTGGACGAATTGCCGGCCGTCGAACAGATAGACCTCCGGCTCATTCTCGTCACGGTAGTATTCGCCCTTCACGGGCGTTTCCGTGCGGAGTCGCGAGCAGGCCCGGGTAATGCGGATGTACAGGTCGGGCACGGCATGACCGCGAGGGTCTTCCCAGGTGTAGCTCGCCTCAATGGCGGTTTCTTCCTCGAAGTTGTTGAAATCGGCGACGGTCACGTAGCGGGGCCGTGCCTTCAACACGCGCAGCCACATGCGGACATATAGCTGGCCCCCCTCGCGCGGCTCTTCCAGCGGGTCCAAACCCTGCTTTCTCACCGGGCCCGGAAACCGATGTCCCGGCCAGATGCTCATGCATTCGGAGACAATGGGCGCCGGCTCGTATGAGCCCCAGCCCCAGGTCTGGCGTTTGCCCATGGATTCGAAATTGTCGCCGTTGTACGCCCATCGCACGGTGAAGCGTGGGTCGTCGAAGTCGCCGGGCCCGTAGTTGTCGTCGGTGTCCACGAGGAGCAGTGGTTTGCCCTCGAGCTTGAAGTAGGACGGTCGCTGGGCCCAGGCCTCCCAGTAGAAATCGGCGGCCCGAGCCTGAGCGGCCTTTCCGCCGCCGCGCATTTCGCCGCCGCTGCCGATGCAAATGGGAATCCGCTCGGCGGCCGGTCGAGCGTCCATGAAGTCGAACCAGGCCCGGATGTTGTCGTTGATACGGCCGCCGTCGACTCCCGCACAATTGGTGTCATCCATGATGATGAAGTCCACGCCCATGTCTCGCATCTGGGCGTAGTGGTCGGCGATGACGGCGGGATCGCCGGCAGTGTATCGCCCGCGGGTGGGGAAGACGTTGCAATTGCACCAGTGTCGATATTCGTCATCGGCCGTCCACCAGACGGTGTACCACAGACCGAAAGCCGGAACGGCAGCCTGCTTGCCATCCGGCGAGGCTGCCCATGCGGTCTGGAAAAGCCAGGATGTCACGGTCAGGATGGAGAGAACTCCCCACAGTCGACTCTGCATGCCGCAATCTCCCTTTCGCTGCCGGCGGCCGAGCGGCGATGAAATCACGCGGGCAACGTCTGACTGGAATGCTCCTGGGCGGCCTTCACGAATGCGTGGAGGTTTTCGGTGCTCACGCCGGGGGGCAGACCACCGCCGCACGAGAATATCACCCGCGATCCGTCGGTCAGTTCGTCCATCATGGCGTGCACGGCAGCGCGAACCTGTTCGGGCGTGCCGGCGGCCAGCACGTCGCGAGGCGGAATGTTGCCGAGCAAGACCACGCGGTTCTCGGTCCGCCGGGCCATCTCGGCGATGCCGTGTTCGAAGCTGAAGTTGAAGAGGTTCACGCCGATCTCGGGCAGGAACGGAGCACAGACCAACCCGCGGGCATCGTTGTGGAAGAACCGCACGCGCGCGTCAATGGCCGCAAACACTTCCTTGAGATAGGGCAGGGCGAATTCGACGAAATCGTCCTTCCCGACGAACCCGACGATGTCATCGAGGATGAACACGCCTTGGATGGTCCGGAAGGTCACCGCCTGGGTTTGGAGCCAATCGACGAGGAATGCGGTGATGGTGCGCAGCAGGGCGTGCACCTGATCGGGCTTGGTGTGCAAGGCCATCATGAACTCGGTCGTGCCCATGAGGAACGCCGCGATGTTCCACGGCCCACGGGCCACCGCAAAACGGATGGCGTGGCCAGCTTCCTCGATGACGGGGCGGCAGTGCTGGAGACGCTTAAGCACGAACGGAGGCAGGCCGTCCGAGCGCGGATTCGGCTTTTCCATCCGTGCCAGATTGTCCAGCGACATGTTGAGCGGATTGGCGAACGGGAATTCGTTCTCCTGCCACGTACAGCGGGCGCCGAACGCCGACGGTTCGGTGCACATGCCGTATTCCGCCCAAAAGCCGGGCAGAAACAGGATGTCGGGGAACTGGCGGACCTGCTTGAGATTGGCCTGAAGCCAAAGCTGCTCGCTCGTGTAGTAGTCCAGAATGCTCATGCCGGCCCAGCCCGGCAGCCAGGGGCTGTCACTGATGAAACCGACCATCGGCCGGGGGGGCCGACCGGCCTCGACCATTGCCAGCAGTGATTGCCATTGTTCTTCAGTCATGATTTGTTGCTCGATCGCCAGACGCCGAGCCGATCAGGCCGATCGGCTGTGCCGGGCTCTCTTGTCTCCGTTCTTGGCCGCCTCTTCGTGGACGCCTCGGGCCGCCGCCCGCAGTTGGAGTTGAACCTCGCGACGATACTGGCCGGGTGTCTGGCCGGTCTCCCGTTTGAACACGACGTTCATGTATTCGGGATGCTCGTAGCCGGCCAACTCGGCGATGTTCGCCAGTGGCAGATCGGTCTCGGCGAGCAACTGGCGAATCCGCTTGATGCGAATCATGTGAATCTCGGCCTGAGGCGAGCGGCCGAGATATTTGCGGAAACGGCGTTCCAGGCAACTGCGGCCCAGGGGAACGTGCCTGAGCACGTCCTGAACCGTACAACCCTCCAGCGCGTGATCGCGTATATATGTCATCGCAGCAGCGACGTCCTGATCCTCCACGGCGAGCACGTCGGACGACTGGCGGGTCTTGATGCCGACCGGCTCGATCAGCATTTCGCGTTCGGTCACTCGGCGGCCGGCCATCAGAGCGTCGAGCGTGGCGGCGGCCTCATACCCGATCCGCTGCGGGTTGGGGATGATGCTCGACATGGACGGATCGCACAACTCGCACAGGATCTCGTCGTTGTCCACGCCGATAATGGCGACCATTTCCGGGACGGCGACGTCCACTCGCCAGCAGGCGTCGATCACCTGCTGGCCGCGAGGATCGTTGCAGGCCATCAACCCGCAGGGCTTGGGCAGCGACTTGATCCAACGGGCGATTCGTTCCTGATCCTCATCCCATTCGAGCAGGTGACCGCTGCGCCAGGGCGATTCATAGACGTGACAGGTGTGACCCGCCTGGGCAAGCCGCTTGGCGAAGCCTTCGCGGCGCAGCCCCGCCCATTGCGTGCCGCTGTAACTGCAGAATGCGAAGTGGCGAAACCCACGTTCGAGTAGATGCTCAGCTCCCATGCGGCCGATGGCTTCGTTGTCGGAGCGAATGCGAGGAAAGCCCAGATCGTCGTACAGGCTGTTGAGATCGACGACCGGCACCTTCATGCGGCGGAACTCCTCGGCCAGACGCGGGTTGGTCGGCCGCGAGATGATGCCGTCCCACTTGCGATGCAAGAGCCACTTTCTCGGCATGGCACCGAACTCTCGCTGCTCCAAGAAGATCGACCAACTCTGATGAGTGCGCACGTAACGCGCGATGCCTTGCAGCACCTGGCGGCCAAAGGGGGTGGACGATTCGACGATCAATGCCACACGAGGTCTTTTCGCCATGGGACGTGCTCGGGTCTTCTCGAACGGCGCCGGCGGACCGGGATGTGTCTCCTGCTACGGCCCGCCGTCCGGACCATGCGGCTATACACCTCAGTAACGCAGGTACTGTACTCGGCGGCAGGGGCGGACCGCAATGAGATCGAGCGTCCACGCATTGAGAATAGTTTCGATCAGGGATGCCATCAGGGGAGGGACTGGCGTCCGATAAGCCTTGTTGTGCAGGCACTTGTGCTCCCACCGGGATCGACGCGGAGCGGCCGGAGACAGTGTTACAACTGCGTTTGGAGATCCCTTCTTTGACTGTCGCCGCCCGCAAAAGTTCTCAAAACAAAGACGCTCGATCTCATTGTTAGCGGATTCGGCATACGGTACACTTTTCGCGCAGGACTGCATTTCCCTGCGCGTCGGCAGCGAAGCGAATCACCTCTCGCCACTGACGCAGGCGGGCTCGGCCTTGAAATCGGCAAGTCAAGAGGAGGCGGATATGCTGGAGATGTCAAAATCCCCCATCGTGGCCCTGATGCTGCTCGTCGGCTTGGCCGTTGCTCCGGCATTGGCGGTCACGCAGGACGGCTTCGGCGATGGCGATCGCAACAACGACGGCATCTTGGACGACCCGGACGGTTCGGGCACCGGCGTGGTGGACGACCCCCTCGATGTCGGCTGGGCATTCTGGCGAGTCTTCCGCACCGCCACGGAGAATCAGGTGGTCCGGGTGGCCCACGACCCGGGCGGCCTGGGCGACGATAACGCACTCATCGTCGACGCAACCGGCGATCAAGCCTATCAGGTGGCCAACCTCGATCCGGCCGAAACGCTCGCGAATGCCAAAGAGTACATCAAGCTGAGCTTCCAAGTGCGCTTTGTCGGCGAGATTCCGTCTATGCGCGACACCTTCCGGTTCGGCCTGTTCAACTCCAACGGCACGGTCGTGAACGAAGACCAAACGGCGGGAAACAGCACGGTCGCCGATGACCCCGGATACATCGTGACTTTTGCCACCGGTGCGAATCCCGATCCGTCGCGGGCTCGCCTGGCTGAAAACGGGCCGGGTGCCTCGGCCGGTTCGCTGTTCGCACTGGACCGGACACTGGTCCTGCAAGAGCCTGCCCAGCACATCATCAATGACAATCTGCCTCATCACATGGCGATCATGGTCGTTCGCACGTACGGCTCGGGCGCGTTGGTTCGTGCCTACCTGGACGGCGCCAAGATCATGGAGGCTCATGATCCCGTCGGTGTGCTCCATACGTTCAACGAGATCGGCTTTGGCTGCGTGGGAGCCGTGCTCGATTACAACCTGGACGATATCGTCATCGAGCGCGGTGTGGTGGAGGACTGCGAAGCCATCCTGGGCGTGAACGTCACCGCGCCGCTGCCGGCCGGCGGCACGACGGTCATGGTCACAGACGTCTCCCCCGAAGCCGAAGAGGTGAGAGTCTACGCGGGCGAAACGCTGATCGGCACGTTCACGGGTTGGCCTCCGCTCACGCCCGCCACGGTGGCCGTAACGGTCTCGCCGCTGGTGGCCGGCCAGGTCATCACGGCCCGTCAGGTCATCGCGGGCACGGAGACGTGCGCCTTCCAGGGCAATTCCGTGATCGTCAACAATTGCGAGGATGTCGGCGCGGTGATGCCGGCGATCGGTCTGCAGCCCGGAGACACGCAGGTGCCGGTCCTCGGCGTCAGTCCGATCGCCCAGGAAGTCAGGGTATATGAGGACGGTACCATCCTGCTTGGCAGCGCGCCAGGAAACGGCACCGAGACCGTCACCGTGACGGTGAACGCGCCGCTGCGTAACGGCCAGACGATCATGGCCACGCAGGTGATCAACGGGGTCGAGAGCTGCATGCCGATCGGCCTCGTGGTCCGGGGCTCGCTTGTGACCGTTCTCGAGGACGGCTTCGGTGACGGCGACCGGAACAACGACGGTACGCCGGAGGGGCCGGTCGATGATCCGGCGGACACTGGCGTGGCCTGGTGGAGAGTGACCGACGTTGATCACACGCTCAGCATCGCCCACGACCCCGACGGGCTGGGGGACGACAACGCCCTGTTCTCCACGTGCGGGCGATCGCGGTTGTTTGTCATCGCCCGGTTCGAACCCGTCACGCTGGTCGATCCCGGTGATTTCATTCGGCTGTCGTTCGATTGGCGGGCAACCGAGTTGATCGACATGCGCGACACGTTCCGGTTCGGCCTGTACGACGAGAACGGCACGGCGGTGACGACGGATCAGACCGGCTACACAAACGTGCTGGACGACATCGGCTACTTCGCCACCATGCCGACGGGCGCGCCGCCGGCCGGCGACAGAGACGCGCGACTGGTTCACGCCACGACCAGCGGCAATGCCAACAACGGCGCTCTGTTCAGCCTCGACGAAACGCTGCTGGACGAGGAAAACCCCTCGCCCGTAACGAATGATCTCCTCCCGCACAAGATTACCATGACCATCGCCAAGCTCGCCGACAATCGCGTGCGGGTGACCGTGACCTACGATGGCAATCTCTATCTGGAGGCGGAGGATACCTCCGACACCACGCACGGTCCGGTGGCGACCCTTTTCAATCAGGTAGCGTTCGGCTCGGTGGGCAACACCTCGCCGTTCTTCGACTATGCCATCGACAACGTCAAGATCGAAGCCAAGATCAGCGGCTGCAATGATCCGGTGTTCGATGTGGATGGCGACGGTCAGGTCGGCCTGGCCGACGCCGGCCAGTTCCAGTTGTGCGCCACCGGTCCGCGGCCGGACGCCAGCGTTTTCGCGGCCCTGTCCGAGTCCTGCCAATGCCTGGATGTCAACGACGATCAGGCCATCGACATGCTGGACTTCGCGGTGTTCCAGCGGTGCATCTCCACGGGCAGCGGCACGGGGATCGATCCCGCCTGTGACGATCGATGAGGCCCGCCCGGATTTGTCTGACCCTCGGCCGCATCCTCCGCCACTGGCGGGGGGTGCGGCCGCCGGGGGGCTGTCAACCTTTGTGTGCCGTGCCATTAATACTACATTGCAAGAAGAGAATTACTGGCGGTAAGACCGCTCGAAGCCTACGATTGGTTTTCGAGGAACGCTGGGCATGTCACGTTTTCGATTGGACGCGAGGTCGCACTGATCACCGGAGGCGGCACCGGCATCGGCTTGGGGATCGCTCGCTGCATGGTCGAGGCGGGGGCTCGGGCAGTGTTGGTCGGCCGGCGGGAAGAGCCGCTGCGGGAGGCCGCGGCCAGCCTGGGGGATGCGTGCCATTACGAGGTGTTCGACGTTACCGAGCTCGATCAGGCTCCGGCACTGGTCCAGCGCGTGATCGATCGGTGCGGGCGACTGTCCATTCTGGTCAACAATGCCGGCATTCACTTGAAGAAGCTGGCCGTCGAAACCACCGAGGCCGAGTTCATCAGCGTGCTCAACACGCATCTGCTGGGGGCTCACGCCATGACCCGGGCGGCGGCCCGGCCCATGCTGGAGGGCCGGCACGGCTCCATCCTGTTCATCTCGTCGATGGCGGCCTTGTTCGGCATCCCCCGCGTGGTGGCGTACGCCGCGGCCAAGTCGGCCTACCTGGGCGTGGTCCGCAGCCTGGCCACGGAGTTTTCGCCGCATGGCGTGCGGGTGAACGCTATCGCGCCTGGCTGGATCAACAGCCAGATGCTGCGGCATCTGGATTCGGACCCTCAGCGTCGAGACAAGATCCTCAATCGCACGCCGATGAACCGCTTCGGCGAGCCGCAAGACATCGGCGACGCTGCCGTTTATCTATCCTCGCCGGCGGCTAATTTCATCACGGGTATCGTCCTGCCGGTGGACGGCGGCGTAAGCATTGGTTTCTAGTGCCGGTTTCATCCGGTCAGTATTGGGGGGCGGGCGTCTCGCCCGCCTTTTCTACATGCACGCTAGATGCGTGTACCACAACCCAGGAGCCACGGAACCGGCTCTCTCGTTCCGGGAACATTGAATCATGAAGCTCGGTCTAGGTCTGTATCGTCGTATGCTTACGGCCGACAACTTTCGCTTCGCCCGCCAGGCCGGCTGCACACACATCGTCGCTCACCTGGTGGATTATTTTCGCGACAACCGCATTCACGGCACGAGCGAGAACGTGACGTGGGGCGTGACGGAAGCGGGCGGGCGGCCGTGGAGCGAGGATGAACTCGTGAGCCTCAAGCGGCAAATCAACGCCGAGGGACTGGAACTCGCGGCCATCGAAAATTTCGATCCTTCCCAGTGGCACGACATCCTGCTGGACGGTCCGCGACGGAAGGAACAGATCGAAACCATCAAGACCATCATTCGCCGGATGGGGCGCGTGGGCATCCCGGTGATGGGGTACAACTTCAGCATCGCCGGCGTGTGGGGACACGTCGAGGGGCCGTACGCCCGCGGCGGGGCGGTGTCGGTGGGCTTCCTGGGACCGGAAGGGCCGCGCGAGACGCCCATCCCGCGCGGGCAGGTGTGGAATATGGTGTACGACCCGCAGGCGCCGGCGGGCGAGATCGGCTCGGTGACACCGGAGCAGTTGTGGAGCCGCTACGCCGCGTTCCTGGCAGAAATCATCCCGGTCGCCGAGGAGGCGGGCGTTCGCATGGCTTTGCATCCGGACGATCCGCCCATGCCCACCATTCGAGGGACGGCCCGGCTGGTGTACCAACCCCGGCTGTACGACCGCGTGTTGCAACTGGCCCCCAGTCCGGCCAATGCGCTGGAGTTCTGCGTGGGCAGCATCGCCGAGATGGCCGAAGGAAACGTCTACGACGTGGTGGACGAGTACAGCCGCCGCCAGGCCATCGCCTACGTGCATCTGCGGAACGTCCGCGGCAAGGTCCCCAGCTACCGTGAAGTCTTCATCGATGAAGGCGACGTGGACATGGTGCGCGTGCTGTCCATTCTTCGTCGCAACGGGTTCGACGGCGTCATCATTCCCGATCACACGCCGCAGATGACGTGCGGCGCACCGTGGCATGCCGGCATGGCTCACGCGCTGGGCTATATGCGGGGCATCCTGCAGGCATTGGAAGCGAGTGCTTGATCCTCACCGGCGGCGTGCGAGCCCGCCATATGCATGAAACGCAACCGCTCTTCGAACTGAGGCGTCCGAAGAGCGATCGCTTGGAGGGCTCGTGCACGATGGGGGGGCAATTGTGCACGGCAGACTGTGGCCAACATTCCGGGGCAGTTTCAGCTCGGGGCCGGGGCAGCTTGCCGGCGCGATCGAACGGACGAGCAATCCCGGCCGCAGCTCGTTACCGCCGGCGGATCAGCAGCCCGGCGACGGCCAGTCCGAGCAACCCGAGCGTAGCCGGCTCCGGCACCGCCGAGAAGCTCAAGTCGTCAACGGCCAGAGCGTGATCGTTTCCGTCATGATCGGGGTCGTTCCAACGGATCCACAATTCGGTTCCGGGCAGCCACTCCAGGCCGGTAACCGTAAACGAAATGAGCGTCCGGTTGGCGGCGGCGTTGCCGTCCAACGCAACTCCGCTTGCAGCGCCGAACACCGGACTGGTGAAGTTCAGCTCCGGAACGTTGATGAACGTTCCGTGCCCAACGTCGGTAGCGTCAAAGCTATAGCCGAACACGATCGTCTGCGCGGCCGATCCACCGGCGGCCCCGCCGTCGCGCCACTGCTCGCCGACGTAGCTCAACGTGAACTCGGTGAGCGTAATCCCCGTGTTGTTGACGAATCGCGTACCCCATCGCCCCTGGCCGATCACGCTCGAGGACACGCAACCCAGGGCCCGATCGGTGCTGCCGGAACTGCCGAAGCTGTACATCGAACCCGTGCCCGAGTTCCCGCGGCCGATGCGGAAGCGTTGATGCCCGTCGGCACCTCCCTCAGGGGACGCAAAGTTGCTGTGCCAGATCTGCCAGTCGGTCAGCGTGACATCCTGTACCCAGGGATTGGTGTCCTGAAGGCTGGTGTTTTCCGGTGCGTTGGGCAGCATGTCGAAGTTCTGCGTGTAGACGTCGCCCGGCGCGTTATACGGAATAGCCGCGGCAAACAAGCCGCTCGACCAGCACACCGTCATAGCGGCACAGACGACCGCACAAGTTCTGGACGTGATCGACATCACTTTCTCCTCCCGATACGTGAGATGGCCCGTGGTGAAACAGGCCTGATTTGTACGTTTCCGGCCGTGCGAGCCGAAAACGGTGTGTCGCGGCCGGGGCCATTTAGGCGACAGTACCGCTTCCTTAGTCATCATACAGGAAGCGCCTCGTCGGCAACAATGAGAAACTGCGTACTGCGATTGAGATCCTTTTCGGTCGACGTTTCGCACCCGAAAAAACCATCGACGAGCGTCATCCATCGGATACAATGCAGTCTGTCATCAGTGGGGGAATGCCCATGTCATTCGAGCTGCACTATCGTCTCTTGACAGTCTTGTCGGTCGGATGGGCTGCCGGCCTGGTGCGAGCCGATACGACCGCGACGATTACCGTCTTCGACCAGGTGATCGGGCGCACGCCGGATCGAGTGGGATACAACCTGGGTCACTTTTTCCCCGGTAGCAACACGGCTGATTGGTGGGCCTACTCCGGCGTGAACGCCGCTCGCATGTGGTCCAACTCTTCGGTGGTCGAGCCGGCCTCGACCGATGACCTGCCGCCGTGGGGCGACGGCGTGACCGACCTCGCTTCCTTCCAGGCCCGTCGATCGGCGCTGCGGGCCGATCCGCTCAATCCAACGTTCGTCAACTGGTCGTTCTTTGCCAACCGTTACGCTTCGCAGCGAGTCACCGGCAACAACATGTACCTGGCGCACACGCTCGAACGTCTGACGCAGTTAGGCGTCACGTTCAACGTGGCGATCGTCCGTTCTGAAGTGTCCTACCCATGGCGTGATCCGTCCACGCCGCAGGGCTGGGCCGACCGGTGGGAGCACTGGCAGCATACTTACGCTCAGGCGTTTTACCTGGCACGATACTACGGCGTTCAACGATTCCATATGTTCAACGAGCCGGATCACTCCAGCCATCCCACGCTGACGCAGGACGTGTATCTGCAACGTCTGCAGTTCGCCTCTGATGCCATCCAATGCGCCGTGGAGGACGTCAACCGCTTGTTCGGCACGGCACTGACCGCGGAGGTGCAAGCGCCGGTGAGTGCCGGCGGCTACGCCAAGTTCCGAGCCAACCCCGGCGGCGATCCGCGGGACGATATCGTCGGCTGGGGCCAGATGGTGGTGCGCAACCGCCACCGCGACTACACCGGCCAACTCGTGCCCGGCTTCAACCTCTTCCACACCTACGCGTATCAGGCCTACAACATGACCGGTCCGGCGTTTGCGAGCGATTTCGTGTCGATCCGTACGGGCGTGGCCAACGAATCGGGCGGCGAATACATCAAGATGGCCCTGACCGAGTTCAACGTGCATACGGCAGCGGTGTTCAAAAGCATGCCCGAGACGCTCGACACGCCCTCGAAGCTCACTCGGATGGGCTCGATCCTCTCTGAGTTGGCCAACCAGCAGCCTGATGAACTGTACGTGTTCAAGTTCAGCCAGACCGACAACTCGGACGACGGCAGCGTGAAGAAGAACGGCGTCCATTACGTGGCCAACAATCGCGCGCCGTATAACATCGGCGGCGTAACCAAGGCGGGCGAGGTGATCCGGTTGTTCGCGCGGGCGTTTCGCGGGGCCGTCCCGTTGCTGAGGCCGCCGTCGCCGACCGGGCCCGGCGCCAGTCAATTGCGTCTGGCCGCCTGCCGGAGCGAGGACGGCCGGGTGTTCTACCTGTTCTCGACCAACGTTGACGAAAGCTCCAGCGTGGAACTGAGCATCGACGTGGGCCCCTGGCGCGTGCCTCCCGGCACCATGGTCAGTGTCGAGGAAGTCAGCGCACGCTTCCACGGCGAAACGGTGGGCTTGCCCGTCGTTCCCGAATCGCAGATTCTGCGGATCACGCAACGTCCCGCCAGCGTGCTGCTCATCACTATTCCCGTCGCGACGGCACCGACCTACGTGACGCTGCCGGCGATCCACGACGCCATGGTCAAGGCGGGGACGAACGCCAACTCGAACTACGGCACGAGCCCGAATCTGTGGGTGAAATCCAATCGAAGCAATCCGGCCGCCCGGAACGTCAGCGTGATTCAGTTCGATTTGGGCCTGATCCAGCCCGAGTCGGTGAAGCGGGCTTTCCTCCGCGTGACCGGCGAGAACCCGGGCGGGAACGGCGTGGTAATCGCTCACGTATACGGCATCGACCACGACAACTGGAACGAGCAGACCGTGACCTGGAACGCGCTGCCCAATCTCGGTCCGGCATTGGGCGCCGACGGATCGGGCATCATCGACGAGATCTCCGACAACTTCATTCTTGATGCGGGCGGCTCCGCTCACATGGTCGGTCATCTGTCCGCCGATGCCGAGCCTGCGGAATTGATGCTGGACGTGACCCGGTTTGTGCAAGGGCATCCCGACCGGAAAGTGAGCTTCCTGATCGCGCGGGAAGTGCGCTTCGATGGCGACGTGGATGACGTGAATTTCCTGCGCATCGCGTCGAAAGAGGATACGACCGCCGCACCGCCCGTTCTGATGGTATTCCCCGAGTCAGCCGGCCCGGCGGCCGATTTCGACCGCGACATGGACGTGGATCTGGACGACTTCGCCTTCCTGCAGGTCTGCTACACCGAACTGGCTCAGCCCGTCCGGCCGCCCTGTACGAGAGCCGATCTGACCGGCGACGGCTTCGTCGATCAGCTCGACGTGGCGGTGTTCACGGCCTGCATGGAGGGACCGAACAAACCGGTGGAATTCGAATGCGGGCAGTGAGCGCCGACGATCGTCCGGCGGCTCGCACCGCCGGCTACTACCCCCCGCCCCTGCGGGGCGAAAAACCTGACCAACCGGAGCAGGAGAAAAGGCGGGCAGGACGCCCGCCCCCGAGCAGGCAAGATCTCGTTTCATTGCTGATTCGATCTTGGGAGACACGCATGCACTACAGAGTCCTTGTTGCAGCCGGCTTTCTATGCCCGATGGCCGTGGCCGGCACGATCGAAAAAGCCGTCCTGTTTCCGACTGCCGACACACTTCGTGTTCAAGTAACGCTGGCTTCGCCGAAAACGGAGTCGGCCGTCGAAGTGAAAGCACACATCCAGGCGATGAACAATGGGCCGACGCTCTGGCAAGGCACGCTGGGACGCGTCGATCTGTCCGCCGGCCGGCCGGTCACGCTGGAGCGTACGATCCAGGGATTGAAGCCCGAACTATGGAGCCCTGGCTCACCGACGCTCTACGACGTTCACCTCACCGTCGGCGACGGCAAAGGCGAAGCCAGCCGCCTGACGCAGCGCACGGGCTTTCGCACGGTGGAAAGCCGCGACGGCCAGATCCTACTGAACGGCAAGCCCATCTTCCTCCGCGGTCTGGCCATCAATCCGCCGGGCCGCGGCGTACCTGATGCGGTCGCCTTCACTCGCGAGTTCGCCCGCGACTACGTCCGGTTCATGCGTTCGAAGAACTTCAACTGCATTCGCATGAATTTCGAATTCGTGGTCGATCCGCGAACGCAGCACTGGTTCGACGCGTGCGATGAGTTCGGCATGCTCGTCTACCAGGGCTGCTACGGCGCTCCGCCGACGGGGCAGAAATCCCGCGGAAGCACCAAGGACGAGCCGCCACAGGATATCGACGCCTCCGTGGCGGCATACCGCGAGGTTTTCGAGACTTACGCCCGCCATCCGGCGGTGATCATCTACATTCTCTCCAACGAGTTGCCGTACCAGGGCCGGCGGGGCGAGACCTGGCACGCGTTTCTCACCGAAGCCTGCGCACGCCTCAAGCAGTGGGACGCCACCCGCCTGTACATCGGCAACGCGGGCTATGGCGAGGGCAAACAGGGCGATATCAACGACGTGCATCGCTACTGGGGCTGGTACTACAACTCGTTCCTGACGTACTACAACCTGCGCCGAGCACACGAGATCTTCGGTGAGCCGGGGGCGATCCAGCCGTTCACGTTCAGCGAGTGCGTAGGTTCGTTCACCAGCACACTGGGCGAGTTCAATCTGACCTTCCGCAAGCAACTCGGAGCTCAGCTTCACTGGACGGGCCACTCCAGCAGTCAGGCGGCCGATGCCCTGGCCTACCAGGCGTTCATGGCTCAGCGAGCGTGCGAATCGTTCCGAACGCTGCGAGAAGTCAACCCGCGTCTGGCCGGTCTGATGCCCTTCACGATTCTCTTCTACCACTGGGACGGCATCTCTCGGTTCGAGCAGATGCAAGCCAAACCGGTGGCCGACACCATGGCCACCGCGTATCAACCCGTGCTCCTGGCCTGGGAGTTGTGGCAAACGCAGGTGTACGCCGGGACTACGATCGAACCTTGGGCTCACGTCATCAACGATGCCGAAGACTATTCGACACTGCAAACTGCCCGGCTGGAAGCCCGGCTTGTCTCGGCCGATGGCCGTCCGCGCGCTTCGGCGACCGAGACGCTGCCGGCCGTTCCCTACTTCGGCCACGCCAAACGACGGCTCTCGCTGCGTATTCCGGATGATCTGCCCACCGGTGACTACCGATTGACCGGCACGCTGACCGTGGGCGACACGGTTGTATCCCGAAACGAGACGTCGGTCTTCGTGGCCGGCCGGGAGTGGCGCGATGCGTTGAAGGAAGGGCTGCCGGCCAACTGCTACCTGTATGATCCTCAGGGCGCGACCGCACGCGCATTGCGGAAGCTTGGTGTGCCGACCAGGTCCGTCCGCGACCTGGCGAAGCTCCCGCCTGGCGCGAGCTTGATCGTCGGGGAGCAAGCCGCAGACGGATTGGATCTGAGCACGTTCGTGCGCGCCGGCGGACGCGTCCTGCTCCTCGGCCAGGACGCCAAGCGATTCCGTCCCGATTGGCTGCCGGCTCGCATCCAAATGCTCGCCGGTACGGCCAACAGCCCCGAGTACTACCCGAAGCATCGCCCGACCCGCGACCAGATGTACGTGAACGTCGAGCGGCCCGATCACCCCGTGTTCGCCGGCCTGGACCGCACGCGTTTTCGCATCTGGTCCGACTACACCGACTGGGATCAGACCAAGAGCGGTTTCCCCGCTATCTACCCGGTCACCCGTGGCTTCAAGCTGACGCGGGCCGAAGACCTTGCTCGTGTGGCCGTTCTCGCCAACTACGATCGTGGTCTGGAGGGCGTCGCGTTGTGTGAGATGTTCGACGGCCAGGGCTCAGTCGTGATGACCAGCTTCGACCTGGTCGCCCGCGCGGGTCTCGATCCGGTCGCCGACCGGCTGCTGTGCAACCTCGTGTCGTACCTGGCGGCGGACGAACATCCGCTGCATCCGCTGATCACCGAGCCGATCCAATGGGGACGCTACGGCACGGAGAAGGGGGTCATCACCGGACCGCTCAACGGCCTCGTCGTGAACTGCCGATGGGTCCGTCCGCCCACCGATCCGAATGCCAAGCCGATGCGCGACAACGAAGGCGCGTGGAACATTCTGCCGGGCCATCAGTACGTTGCCATCGGCCGGCGACCCTACGGCCCGTACACCTACAACACGGGCACGTCCACGCGCGAAGAAAACCCGCATTCACCCGTGGGCTCGGGCTTTTTCCACGCATCGCTACCGCCGGGCAAGCGCGTGATGATCACCGTTGCGGAGAACCCCTCGTCGCGTGACGCGAATCTGGAGATCCAGGTCAACGGCCGCAAGCAGTCCTTCACCATCCCGGCCGGCAAGACGCTTCCGTTGTCGTGTGATCTAGCGGGGCAAACCCGGTCGGTCGAAGTGCGCTATCGCGGCGACAAATCCGTCGTGCTGCTCGAGACGCGGTTCGAGTGAACTGCTCGACCGGTCGCATGAACGAGATCGTGCTTGATGCTGCCGCCATACCACTTGGCGCGCCGCGCGGGTGCGATTACGCTTTGCGCCAGCGTCAATCACCCCGTGATGAGAAGGAGCGAGCGAATGACACGGCAAAGTTGGAGTCGGATGGGGGCATGGGCGATGACGGTCGGTTTGCTGGCGATTTCCACCGGTTGCAGCGGCACCGCTGGCGGCGGGATCAAACTGTTCAACGGTCAGGATCTCACTGGCTGGACCACCCGCCACGAAGATCGGCTGGGCAATGCGTGGCAATCGGCCGCGGCCGTCAGCGTCGATCCCGACAATTCCCGGCAGTTCATCATCACCCCCGGAACGGGCATCCTCGTCAACGGCCCGACCGGAAAGACCTGCGACATCATCTCCGTCCAGGAATTCGGCGACTGCGAGCTTCACGTCGAGTGGGTCGTCCCCGAGGGCTCCAACTCGGGCGTGTACTTCATGGGCGAGTACGAGATCCAGATTCTCGACAGCTATGGCAAGGACAAGGTGACCTTCAGCGACGCCGGCGGCATCTATGCCCGCTGGATCAACGAGCAGAACGTCGAAGGCCACCCGCCGCGCGTGAACGCGGCTCGCGCTCCGGGGCAGTGGCAGAGCTTCGACGTGGTGTTCCGTGCCCCCCGGTTTGACGTGACCGGCAAGAAGATCGAGAACGCTCGTTTCGTCAGCGTGCGGCACAACGGCAAACTCATCCATGAGAATGTTTCGCTCAACGGCCCGACCCGCGGCGGCCTCACCGGCGTCGAGAAGCCGCGCGGTCCCATCATGCTTCAGGGCGATCACGGCCCGGTGGCGTTCCGCAACCTGCGGGTGAAACCGCTGGACAAGGAGTAGTCGGTTTCAGATTGGAAGGGGGCGGGCGTCTCGAGCGGTGGCATTGTGGTGCAGGCATCCTGCCTGCCCGTCCACGCTGGCAGCGTGCGTCATGATAGACACGCGCGGATCAAAGGCGGGCAAGATGCCCGCTGCCCGAAAGGAGGCCCTTCATGACCAGCCCGCTCATGCTCCTGTCGCTGATGAGTGCGGCGGCCCTGCCGGGTGATGCGGCTCACTGGGCGCGCCCGAACATCCTGGTCATCCTTTGCGACGATCTGGGCTACGGCGATTTGGCCTGCTACGGCCATCCTGTCATTCGCACGCCGCATCTGGATCGTCTGGCCGCCCAGGGGATGCGGCTCACATCCTGCTACTCGGCGGCCCCCGTCTGCTCGCCCTCGCGGGCCGGCCTGCTCACCGGCCGTAATCCCAACCGCTTCGGCGTGTACGACTGGATCCCCGGCAACTCGCCCATGCACATGGGCCGCAACGAGATCACGCTCGCCCAGCTGCTCAAACAGGCCGGTTACGCGACGTGCCACGTGGGGAAATGGCACTGCAACGGCATGTTCAACCGAGCCGACCAGCCGCAGCCGAACGACCACGGATTCGATCACTGGTTCAGCACGCAGAACAACGCAGCCCCGGATCACCACAACCCCACCAACTTCGTCCGCAACGGCAAGCCGGTGGGCCCGACCGAGGGGTACTCCTGCCAGGTCGTGACCGATGAAGCCATCGCCTGGCTGCGCGATCAGCCCGCCGACAAGCCGTTCTTCCAGTTCGTCTGCTTCCACGAGCCGCACGAGCCCGTCGCCTCGCCGATGGAGCTGGTCAGCCAGTATGCGGACGAGAACGCGAACCGGGCGCAGTATTACGCCAACGTCAGCAACATCGACGCGGCGGTGGGGCGGTTGATGGCCGCTCTCGACGAATTGAACCTCGCCGACCGCACCTTCGTGCTGTTCACCTCCGACAACGGCCCCGAGACGCTCGAGCGTTATCCCCGCGGGACGCGCTGCTACGGGTCACCAGGGCCGCTGCGAGGCATGAAGCTGCACATCTACGAGGGCGGCATTCGGGTGCCGGGCATCATTCGCTGGCCCGGGCGCATTGCGGCGGGGACGATCAGTGACGAACCCGTGTGCTCGGTCGATCTGCTGCCCACGTTCTGTACGCTCGCCGGCGTCCAGCCGCCGCGGGATCGGCCGCTCGACGGGGCCAGTCTTCTGCCGCTGCTGGTGGCCGGTCAGCCCATCATGCGAGAAAAGCCGCTGTTCTGGCTTTATCATGTCGCGCTCAGCGAGCCGAAGCTGGCCCTCCGCGAAGGCGACTGGAAGCTTTGCGCGCATTGGGATGTACCGCCCGATGCGTTGAAGCAAGGCGCCGCCCATCCCGACACGATCGCGGCGCTCAAGCGAGCCAAGTTGGTCAAGTACGAGCTGTACAACCTCCGCGAGGACATCGGTGAAAACAACGATCTGGCCGCATCCGAACCGCAGCGAGTCGAGGCCATGGCCAACCAGTTGAAGAACCTTTTGGCCGAGATCCAGAAAAACTGCCCCGTCTGGCCGGCCGCGCCTGATCGCCGAACGAAGTGACAACTTGCAGGCCTGAGACTTGAGACCTGAGGCTTGAGTGTCCTTACTATGGCACTTCTCGCCTAGGCCTTTCATTCGTTTCATCCTACGGGCTCAGCTCCCGCTGCAGGGCGGCGAAGTCGACGCTGTCCACGTCGCCGTCGCGGTCGAGATCGGGCGGGATGTACCCTTGGGCATCGGGGACGACGGTGCAGCCGGCCGGCAGCGCGCCGATGTCGTAAGGGATGCTCGGCCCCGTGCCGCAGGCGGCCAGGACCTCGATGTCCAGAGCGTCGATGTGATCGTCGCCGTTGAAATCCAGTCGAAACTGGTTGATCCACACGTCCACCACGCTCGTCTCCGCCCAGTTCGGCCCGAAGAAGTCGTCGTAGCCGTCGCCATCGAAGTCGGCAACCTGCAGGTTATGGCCGCCGTTGCTGCCGATGACGTGCCGCGTCCACTTGGCGCCTTGCGGCTGCTCCGGATGGTGCAGGTACAAGCGAATCTCGTCCGGGTTGCCCGACTGGTGCATTTCGGCCGTGAGCACGTCCAGGTCGCCGTCGCGGTCGAAATCGCGCACTTGCAGCGAGTGCATGACGCCGTCGGTGGCCGGATCGATCACGTGCTCTGTCCAGTTGGGAGAAAGCGGATTGGCGGGCGCTTCGAACCACGAGATTCGGTAGGTCTGGCCGGCCTGCTCGCTGGGGGCGAGCGCCACGTCGAGTCTGCCGTCGCCGTTCATGTCCGCCGTGGCAACCTTCGCGTGAGGATGCGTCCAGGTCGCCGTGTAGCTGTGAGCCATCCACGGGCCGGCAACAATATCCTGCGTGTTCTCGAACCAGATCCCGCCGATGACGACGTCGATGTCCTGATCCTGGTCCATGTCGCCGACGGCCAATCCTTCGCCGACGGGCACGCCCGTGGTCAGCGTGCGCCGTGTCCAGACCAGCGGCGAGTCCTGCCGCCAGAACTGCAGTTTGTTGCCGTCGCCGAGCTGGTCGCGGGCAACGATGTCCAGATCGCCGTCACCGTCGAGGTCCACCAGGGCGAGATCGTGGGCACGTGGCGTGCCGATTACATGTCGCGTCCACGTCGTGCCGTTGCCGCCGTTTTCGAACCATTCGAGTCCGGAGTCGGGCCGATACCACGACGAGATGACCACGTCCATGTCGCCGTCCTGGTCGATATCGCCGACTTTGGCATCCGTGCTCCAGCCGCCCAGTGTCGATATTGTGTGCTTCGTCCAGCCGGGCGCGGCGTACCAGACCAGCGGGCCACCGACCAGGCTGGCGGCCACGATCGGATCGGGGTAGCCGTTCCCGTCGAGATCGCCGACTGCTTTGACGTGCATGCCGTAGACTGTGGACCAGGCCGGACCGTTGGCATCCACGACGACGCGTTTGAATCCGTAACTTGCCTGGCCCCAGAGCGGCAGGGCAACCAGAACCAACAGCTTCACCCCACCGAAACCGGCGGGCGGGATGCCCAAGCGCATGTTCATTCCGCCGCATTTATGCACGAACCCGAACGGGAGCGCTTCTCGGCGCGACGTCATCCAAGAAGCTGGGACCGAACGACTCGCGGTCGCCTGCTTATCCGCGGACTTCGTTGCCTGTCGCAACCGATGATAGCGGTCGCGATGCGGAGGATGACGACTTTCCGGAAAGGGTTAGCGAATCGCGCCATCAGCGCGACAATGGATAACCCACGTGAGTGTCCTCCAAGCTCCGTCGCATCCGTGCATCTCGGTGCAAGTCGCGCAACCTCCCAGACCTATTTCCAAGGAAGCCTTATCCGCGCGGAGGGCGGGCGTCTCGCCCGCCTTAGTATCATTGGTTCTGTCGCCCCTGTCGGAGCTCCCTTAAAATGGAGAAATGAGGTTGTGTGTGGCGGCCGTTACCGGGGGCTTACACCACCCGGCTATGGACCGCTGCCGCTTGCGGGGCGGAAGAATGGCTGACGACATCTGCTCCTCGGGCCGGGATGGCTGCGCTCACCGTCGGCGGGCGGTTGAGCGCGAGGGTTTGACGCGAATGCCCAGCACATTGGCCACCGGTCGCTCGCGGCCATCGCTCGGCGTGTTGAGGATGACGTAATCCCTCGAATCCGGCTTGCGCATGGCCAGGACGGTGCTACCGCCGCCGTCGAGATTCACGGCGTCCCAGCAGCCCAGACGCAACATCTCTTGGGCCAACTCTTCGTATCGCATGCCGACAGAAACGCCGGGGCGCCGGCCATCCACGATGAGAATGGTCAGCGTCTTGCCTTCGCGGTCCAGGCCGACCACCGTGCGAGGATGGCGATCCTTGTTGTTTTGCGGCACGACCTTGCCGCGTTCGACGAGCATGGTGTTACCCGAGATGACCTCCCGAGCATCGGCGGGAGGCCTGTCCACCATCTCGATACTGGCGCGCCCGTTCTTGCGGACGACCAGACACGGGCGCTTGTTCTTGCTGACCGACCACGTCTTGCCGTTGGAAGTCGCCGGACCGATCGCCCCCGCCCACACGTCACGGCGATAACCCGGCGACGAGCCGGCGTCCTTGTCTCTGCGAATCCCGAAGAAATCACCGTTGATCACCACGTCGAACCGCTCGCGAGCGGCGATGCTGGTGGGCGTCATGAGCGTGGTCTCCCATTCCCCGTCGCCGTCGGGGTCGGGTCCACCCGGAGCCACGTGGAGCGAGACCGCCGGGTTGGTCAGATCGACCTTGACCACGAACAACCGCATAGGCGGATCCGATCGCGTCTCGGCCTCGTAGGTGATGCCAGGAAACGGCTTGCTGCCGGGAAACTCGGCCCAGACCGGCAGGCTGAGCAGCAGAACCAGACACGATGCCATGCGAAAGCGATTTGAAGTCATGGCACTTATTTACCCGCAGACCCGGCCGCCTGCAACCGGCTTGCGCGATCAACGGGGCTGTGCTAAACTGAGCCGGCCCGGCCGTTGGACGCTCATGGGCGAAAACGGCATCGGCACGTCCAAGCTGTCCCAGGAGATGAACGATGAAACATTTTGCGTGCACGTGGATCGCAACAATCGGTCTGGCACTGTACGGACAGATCGCATCGGCCCAGCCGAAGGCCGAGTCTGGGTTGACGTTGCGCACGTTCACGTGCGATGTCACACCTCCGCTGGGCAGTCCGCTGTGCGCCGGCCGGATCAAGCCCGTGCTGGCTGTAGACGAGCCGCTGCTGGCCAAAGGCGTGATCCTCCAGGACAAGACCGGCACTTACGTGCTGTGTGCGCTGGATTGGTGCCTCCTTCGCGGCGGGGCGTATGACCTGTTTCGCGATAAGCTCGCTGCGGCGGTGGACACGCCGCCGGCTCGCGTGGCCGTCCAGTGCGTGCACCAACACAACGCACCCAACACCGATCCGCGAGCCCAGGAGATTCTCGCGGTCTGCAACGGGCCCGTCCACGCCGATCTCGAATTCCTGAAGGCCGCGGCCGAGAAAGTGGCGGCGGCGGCTCGCGCGGCGAGCGAGCCGGTGGCCGTCACGCACGTGGGAACGAGCAAAGCGAAGGTCGAAAAAGTGGCATCCAATCGCCGCGTACAGCTGCCCGACGGCACGCTCGGCGTACGCTACAGCACGACGCGTGATCCCAAGCTGCAGGCGGCCCCCGAAGGCTTTATCGATCCATGGCTGCGCACGATCACGTTCTTCAACGGCGACCAACCGCTCGTCCAGATGCACTACTACGCGACGCATCCGCAAAGCTACTACGGCGACGGCCGCGTCACGTGGGATTTCCCCGGCATCGCCCGCGAACGGCTGGAAAAAGAGACAGGCGTCCTGCAGATCTACTTCACCGGTTGTGCGGGCGACATCACTGCCGGCAAATACAATGACGGCAAGCCCGAACGCCGTCGCGAACTGGCCGACCGCATGTACGCAGCCATGGCCGAGTCCATCCGTCACATCGAACGGCAGCCCGTGCAGCCCATCGACTGGCGGGTGCGGCCAGTGCGACTGCCCTGGCGTACCGACGAGGGCTACGACCGCAAGTCGCTCGAGGCGAAGGTGAAGGATCCCGCTAAAGATCGCATCCAGGCCGCCCTCGATCTCGCCTCGCTCGAGCGCATGGCTACCAATCGTCCGATCGACTTTACCCGCATGTCCATCGGTTCCGTGCACGTGATTCATCTGCCCGGCGAGCCCTTCGTGCAGTACCAGATCCTCGCCCAGAAATGCCGGCCTGATGAGTTCGTGGCGGTGGCAGGTTATGGCGACGACTTCACGGGCTACATCTGTAACGAACAGGCGTACCGAGACGGCGGCTATGAGCCGACCTCGACGATATTGTCGCCGCTCGCCGAACACTACATGACGGCCGCCATCAAGGATCTGCTCGCGGATAAGCCGCCCGCGCAACCCGTGATCGCCAAGGTCGAAAAGATCTGGGACGCCGCTCCGCACTGCGCGTTCACCAGCCTGGTCCGCTACAAGGGGCAGTGGTTCTGCGCGTTCCGCGAAGGCAAGCACCATATCGATGAGGAGGCTTCCATCCGCGTGATCCGGCGCGACGGCGACCGGTGGGTATCCGCGGCGTTAATTTCCGAGGCCGGTGCCGATCTGCGCGACGCCAAACTCTGCGTGATGCCCGATGGCCGGCTCATGATGGTGGCCGGGCGCCGAACGTGGCCGCCGAAGTATGACAGGACGTTGCAGACGTTCGTGGCCTTCTCGAACGACGGGGTGAACTGGACGACGCCGCAACGTGTCCTCGGCGACGACGAATGGCTCTGGCGGGTGACGTGGATCGACGGCGCCGGCTATGGGATCAGCTATGGCAGCGGCGACCCGAACAAAGACGGTGATACGTGGTTGTCGCGGCTGCAGCGGACCACCGACGGCGTGAACTACCAGACGATTGCCACGTTCAGCGAGTACCCTGGGCTGACCGAGGCCACCATCCGCTTCGACAGCGGCGGCCTCGCCCGCTGCATCCACCGTCGCGACGGAGGCACGAGGACGGCCCTCCTGGGCACGGCCCCGCCACCGTACACCCAATGGACCTGGCGAGACAGCGGCTTTCACCTGGGCGGACCCGATCTGGTCGAGTTTAACGGGCAGTGGTATGCCGGCGGGCGCTGGATGATCGGCGGGACCAAGACCGTCCTCGCCCGCGTGGACTTCGAGCTGGGCACCATCGAGCCCGTGCTCGAGTTCCCCAGTGGCGGCGACAACAGCTACCCGTCATTCCTCATCGTGGACGACCAGTTGTGGATGAGCTACTACTCGTCGCACGAGGGCACAACCGCCATATATCTGGCACAGCTCGAGGGGTTATGAGCTATGGAGCTATCAGCTGTCAGCTGTCGGCTATCAGCTGGGGGCCGAATGGCGAATGAGACTCGGAGTTTCGTCGCACGTGTGGGTGATCACCGTTCGTCTGTCGCATTAGCCGCGAAGCGGCGGCAGCCCCAGCTGGCCGATGGCCTCGGCCATGGCCTCGCGAAGCGCCTCGAAGCTCTGGGGAATGACGCGGGTGTCCGAGAGCACGGACATGAAGTTGATGTCGCCCTCCCAGCGCGGCACGACGTGCATGTGCAGGTGCCCGGGCAGGCCGGCCCCGGCACACTTGCCGAAGTTCATGCCCACATTCGACCCGTGGCACCCCGTCGCCGCCCGAACCAGTCGCTGGGCATCCCGGGTCAGGCAGATCAGTTCGTGTAGCGTGGGCTCGTCCAGGTCGTGCAGTTCGGGGCGGTGGGCCAGCGGGGCGATCAGCAGGTGGCCGTTGGCGTAGGGAAAGCGGTTGAACAGGGCAAAGCACCGGTCGGTTCGCCAGATGACCAGATTGTCGCGGTCCTTCTCCGGCGTTTCCGCGTAGCGACAGAGAAAGCAACCGTCGGAGCTCTCGCCGGACAGACTCTTGACGTACTCCAGCCGCCAAGGGGCCCAGAGGTTCTTGTTGGTCTCACCCATCAACTTCGAGTTTAACGGGCAAGCTCCATAGCGGCAAGCGTTTGCAAGCCTCCGGGATTGTGCTAGACTCCTCGGACCTATGGCAACAACGACACTCTCAAAACGGGTCTTCGCCGGAGGCGGTGGCCGTGGCCTGACGGGCCTGCTGATGCTTGCCGGCATGCTGGCCGGGCTGGGAACGATGAACGGTTGCAGCGGCCCGGCCGAAGCCGACATCCCCAAAGCGCAGGTCAAGACGGTCGAGGCGTACGGCGTGACGCTGGGACCGGACGCTTCGCCGCAGCAGGTGGCATGGGTGCTGCTCCGGTCGATCGCCGACGACTACGCGGCCGCCCGAGCCAAAGACGTCGACGCCCAGAGGAAGGCCCAGGCGTTGACCGTGGCCGTAGCCGCTCCGAACAAGATCGAAGAGCGGCTCGTGGGCGTGGCCAACCAGCTCAACCCCGGGCTGAACAAACAGAGTCTCGGCGAGGATCGCGACCGCAGGATTTTCAAGACGGTTCATTATTGGGCGCCCATCGTGGGGCATTACGTGGCAAGCTTCGCCGACATGGATTTGCAGACCTTCGTCCGCGAGTCCTGGGCGACCGTAACCCCCGACGGCCAGACCGCCCACGTCTACTTGCCCGTCGCGCACGATCCGGCTCAGACCGATCCGGGCAAGACCGAAACCGCGACGATCAGTATCGAGCTCAGCCGCGAGAAAGCCGAGGCAGGCGGACCGGAGTACTGGCGCGTGTCGCGAGTGCAGTTCCTGGGCCGACGCTTTCGAGCCCCGACGCAGGCTCATGTGGTCCAGGCATACGACATGACGCTCGACGAGTCGGCCACTCCAGCCCAGGTGGCCTCGGCCGTGCTGCGATCGCTGGGCGAGATGGCCGCCGCTGAGAAGGCCGGTGCCAAAGATGTGCGGGCCTCGGCCATGTACCGCGTCTTCAACCTGGCCATCCCTCAGAGAGCCGCTGTCGGCCGGCAGCCGAGCGAGGCAAGCGACGCGACGGATCAGGCTCTGACGCAAACGGTGTTAGGCTGGGCGGCACTGGTCGCGCCGCTGGCGGCGACGGGCGATGCGCCGGCGTTCGATCCCGCTCGGATGCAGCCGACGGCCGGTCCCGACAGCGGAACATCGCGGGTACTTTACTCGCCGGCTCAGTCTGCCGATACAGGAACGATCGCCGTCGATCTCGCACAACAACAGGCGGGAGGCAAATCCTTCTGGCGAGTGGTGAACGTGACTACGCAAGCACCGGCCGGGCAATTCGTACCGCAGCCGGCGCCGGCAACGCAGGCCGCAACTCCGGATCCGGGCAGTTGATCTTCTGTGCCGGCCACGTTGCCGCGACTTGCGGAGCCGGGAGGTCGATCGCCGCCACATCGAGCCGGCGAATGCCGTAGTTGACGATACACATGGAATCGGACCTTCAAATCGCACAACGGGCCAAGCTCGAGCCCATCTACGAAATCGCGCAACGGCTCGGTCTGCTCGAGTCGGAGGTTGAGCCCTACGGCCGATACAAGGCCAAGATCCGGCTGGACTGCATCCAGCGGCTGGACGGCGGCTCACGCGATGAAAATCGCCGATTCGGCAAGTACATCGTGGTGACCGGGATTAACCCCACGCCACTGGGCGAGGGCAAGACGGTGACCACCATCGGTCTGGCCCAGGGCCTTCAGCACATCGGCCACCGGGCGGCCTGCTGCATTCGTCAGCCCTCGATGGGGCCCGTGTTCGGCATCAAGGGCGGAGCGGCCGGCGGGGGATTCTCGCAGGTGTTGCCCATGGAGGATCTCAACCTCCATCTCACCGGCGACATGCACGCGGTGTCCAGTGCGCACGCGTTGCTCAGTGCCATGATCGACACGCTGCTCATCAAGGGCAACCCGGGCCGGCTCGACCCCATGAAGGTCACCTGGCGTCGCTGCGTGGACATGAACGATGCCGCCTTGCGCGACATCGTCATTGGTCTGGGCGGCCACGGCTTCCCTCGCGAGAGCGGCTTCGACCTCACCTCAGCCAGCGAAGTGATGGCCGTGCTCGCGCTGTCGCAATCACTGAGTGACCTGCGCAAGCGGCTCGGACGCATCGTCATCGGTTACACTAGCTTGGATCTGCCCGTGTTCGCCGAAGACATCAAGGCGGCGGGGGCGATGGCCATCCTCCTGAAAGACGCCCTCATGCCCAACCTCCTGCAGACGGTCGAGCATGTGCCGGCATTCGTGCACTGCGGGCCGTTCGCGAACATCGCCCACGGCAACAGCTCGGTGCTCGCCGACGAGATCGCGCTGCGCTGCGCGGATTATGTGGTGACCGAGGCGGGATTCGGGGCCGACATGGGCTTCGAAAAGTTCTGCCACATCAAGTGTCGCACCTCGGGCAAGGTGCCGGACGCGGCGGTACTGGTGGTGACCGTACGGGCGCTCAAGGCCCACAGCAACCGCTACAAGGTCGTGCCAGGACGGCCCATCGATCCGACGATCTTTGAGCCGAGCGTCGAGGCTGTCCTCGCCGGCGTGCCGAACATGCACAAGCACCTGGAGAACATTGCCAAGTTCAATCTGCCGGTGGTGGTGGCCATCAACCGGTTCCCCACCGACAGCGAGGACGAGATCAAGGCGGTTGCGGATTCGGCCCGGCAGGCCGGGGCGTTCGACGTGGCCATCAGCGAAGCCCACACTGGCGGGGGAGCGGGCGCCGCAGCGCTGGCCGAGGCGGTGGTCCGGGCGGCCGCCGCGCCCAAACCGCAGCCTTTCCGTTTCCTGTACGACACGTCGTGGCCCATCAAGAAGATGATCGAGACCATCGCGACCGAGATCTATGGGGCCGACGGCGTGGTCTACGAGCCCGCCGCCAACCGGGCGATCGAAACGTTCACGCGGCTGGGGTTCGACCATCTGCCCATTTGCATGTCCAAGACGCAGTATTCGTTCTCACACGACCCCAACGCCCGCGGCCGCCCGACCGGCTTCAAACTGCCCGTGCGTGACGTTCGCCTCATGGGTGGGGCGGGCTTCCTGACGCCGCTGGTGGGGACCATCCAGACCATGCCCGCGTTTGGTCGTCATCCTTCCGCCATGGACATGGACATCGACGAGCACGGGCGGATCAGCGGCTTGTTCTGACCTCGACCGTACAAACCGGGTCCGATATGTAGTACGCGCATCCTGTGGTGCACGTTCCAGCGTCGTCGCATGCTGAACGCGTACTCCAGCGTGCGCTCGCTCTGCTCGAAAGGTAAGAGAGATTGTTCTATCCGGCGGGCCTGGAAGGGTAGCCGCGCTGGCTCTAGATCACACACCCGGCCTGGGATTGCCGACAATCTGACCGAGGATCAGATCGGTGTAATCCGTCAGGTCGATGGTGCTGACCGCGCCGCTCACCCAGCGGGTGATGCCCGTCTTGAACGAATCGACCACCATTGGCGGACAGTTCACGCCGAGAAGAATCGTGCTGCACAGCAGGAACAGCAAACGCTTTCGCAGCCAGCGGCTGGCCATCATCGGCTCCTTTCGACCAGTCAGACTGTGCCCATTATACCCCGGTGGTTGGACGGCGAAAGTGGGGAGCGTCGGGCTGCTCGGTCGCCCAAGTTTGGCTGAGATCTGACAGCTGAGAGCTGAGCGCTGATCAATTGGGCGGTCGATAGGGCAGCGAGAGGATGTAGCGGCTGAATCGGACGACGAAGGCGTCATCGAGTGGGCCGAAATGCTTTTCGAATAGCTCCTGCTCTGCGTCCGGATCCGGCATGGTTCCCGGCGGTCGGCTGGCGATTTCCCGCAGATAGGCAGCCAGGGCCTTGTTCTGCGTCCGGTGCAGATAGTGCAGCAACGCCCAGGCCGCTGCGTAGTGCTTCGCGCCGTCTTCGCCGCGCTCGTTGAATAATTCGGGATTGCGCACCAGGTCTTCCAGGGCGGTGATGCGGCCATCTGCAACGGCCTCCCGGTACATGCGCGTGTTGAGCGCGGTCTGGCCGGAGTCGCCCGCGACGGCTCGGCGGAAATCCTCGAGCCGCGACTGATTCACGGCCGATAGCCCGCCACCCGCTGCGCCCGGAGGATTCTCGAACATGCAGGCCAGGCCTTCAACCACCCATTTGGGGTTGAAAGCGTTTCGCGCATGGACGCCCGTGTTGTACAGCGTCTGGTGGGCCACCTCATGCTGGACGACGGTTTGGTTGATGCGATCGCAATACGCTTGCCGCCGGGCGTCGAGCCGCTTGATCTTCTTGCGCAGCGCCTCGACCTCTTGCTTGGCCTGACTTCGGGTCAACCGGACCTGCCGGCCGTCGCTGTAGGTCACGTCCACGTAGGCCGCATTGCCGCGCAGCGATTTGACCGTCTCCTCCATTCGGACGACGCTGTCGCGTGCCGCCTCGATCCCGGCGTGCAACTTGCGGACCTCGGGGTCATTGTGGACGTTGAAGAATGCCGCGCGGTTGGTCCGCTCGAGATAAAAACCGTACGTGCCGCGGGAGTTGAATCTGAAGCGATTGGCGTACCGGGTGTAATCCGCCGCCTGGTCGAAGAAGATCACCTCCAGCCGACGGTTAAGGGGACGGACGGGAAAGCCGCTGTTTTGACAGAACCGCGTGACCGAATCGTATGTCAGCTCGAGCCGGGCTGATAGCGACTCGACCATGCTCCGAGGCGTGTCGTAGGCCACCAGAAAGTGGGCGGTCCGGTAGATGCGAAAACCCTCGCCGGCCAAGGCCAGGAGAGCCTGCTCCTGAGCCTCGTCGACCGGCAGGGGGGCGGCTCGTGTCCCGGCAGTGCGTCGTTCGGCCGGTGGCGGGGTGTCGGCCGGAGCGGTCGCCGGTGGCGGCGCACCGAGCAGAGGGCAGACCGAGACTCCCAGCACGAGCGCCAGCACCCCGCGCCATGCCCGCGCCGCGAAGCAATGATGCCGGTGCAACGCCCAACGGAATGGGGGCGGCTTGGAGATCGGTGTCGGGGAAGTTCGGTCGCGATCCGAAGGCATTCGCACTATTATACCCGCCTGCCTCGGCGGCGGTGCTGTTCTGACCGTTGGCCGTCGTGCCGCCGATACAAACACATCTCGTTCAATCCCGCCGGCTTTGCAGGCCGCGATCCATCGTCTCATCAGCCCAGGCTTCGACCGTTGACCATTCGTAACACCGGCCATAACATCGCCGAATTCCGTGTCTGAGCCGAACCCGCGGGTCCCGAGCACGCGGCCACGCATCCCGGGTCAGCGAGGCGGAAGAAGTGGTGGTCGTCATGCAGGCATGCCGCCTGCACAGGCAGGATGGAAGCCTGCACCACACGTCTCGAGCGGGGCTCGCCGCCGGAACGGAGCAGAGTTGGGACGCGCAAAAAGATGGCGGAGAAGCAAAAAAGCTGGCAGGCCCGGTTTTCGCAGTCGGCCGACGCTCTGACGGAGAGCTTCGTCGAGAGTCTCTCGTTCGATCGGCGGCTGTGGAAGTATGACATCGCCGGAAGCATCGCCCACGCCGAGATGCTGGCCGAAGTGGGTCTGATCGCCAAGTCGGACGCCCAGGCGATCAAGCGCGGGCTGCTGGCCATCGGCGAGGACATCGAGGCGGGGCGGTTCAAGTGGGACACCGCCTGCGAAGACATCCACATGGCCGTCGAAGGCGCGCTGATCGAGCGGATCGGCGAGCCCGGCAAGCGGCTGCACACCGCCCGCTCGCGAAACGACCAGGTGGCCCTCGATCTGCGGCTGTACACCCGCGACGCGATCGACCTGGACATCCTGCCGTTGCTGGCCGACCTTCAGGTGGCGCTGGTCGCTTCGGCCGAGCAGTACGCTGAGGCGGTCATGCCGTCGTATACCCACATGCAGCGGGCTCAGCCGATCACGGTGGGGGCCTATCTGCTGGCGTACGTCGAAGAATTCGAGCGCGATCGCGAGCGGTTCGCCGACGCTCGCAAGCGGGTGAACATCTGCCCGCTCGGATCGGGCGCGCTGGCGGGCTCGACGCTGCCCATCGACCGGCGGAGCGTGGCCCGTCGCTTGGGCTTTGCCGACGTCAGCCGCAATAGCATCGACGGAACCGGCGACCGCGATTTCATCACCGAGTTTCTCTCCGCCGCCGCCATGTGCGCCGTGCACCTGTCGAGGCTGGCCGAGGACTGGATCCTCTATACTTCCACCGAGTTCCAGTTCATCCGCATCGCCGACGCGTTCTGCACGGGCTCGTCGATGATGCCCCAGAAACGCAACCCCGACGTGCTCGAGCTGATCCGCGGCAAGACCGGACGCATCTATGGCGCCCTCACGGGCATGCTCACGCTGACCAAGGGCCTGCCCCAGGCGTACAACCGCGACCTCCAGGAGGACAAGATCCACCTGTTCAGCGGTCACGACACGCTGCGTGACTCGCTGCGGATCGCCGCCGCCGTCGTCCGCAACACGACGTTCAACGTCGAGCATCTGCGGGTGGCCTCGCAGTTCGGCTTCGCCGACGCCACGGTGCTGGCCGAGTACCTGGTCGGCAAGAAGGTTCCCTTCCGTCAGGCCCATCAGATCGTCGGAAGATTGGTCGCGCAGTGCGAGCAGGCCGGCTGCGAGTTGCGCGACCTGACGCTGGAAGCCTTCCAGGCCGCCTGCGACCGGATCGAGCAGGACGTCTACGATTTCCTGGGCGCCGACAACGTGGTCGCCCGCTATCGAAGCGAGGGCAGCGCTGGTCCGGAATGGACTCGCAAACAGATCGAGTTCTGGAAGGAACATCTAGCCAAGAACACATGATCGTCTCGAGCTCAGGGAGTTCGCGATCCCTGAGGCGAGCCGAACGGACGAAGCATCCATGGTTCCCGGGACGAGCGCCTGGTGTGGAACACAGATATGCCCAAGGGTGAGAACGCATTAGTGGAATGGCTGCGGAGCCGGTTCGGGAGCAGCGCTGCCGGCGTGCCGGTCGGGATCGGCGACGACATGGCGGTCATCGACGTCGAGGACAACCTCGTGGCCCTGACCGCGGACATGCTGATGGACGGCGTGCACTTCGACACGCGCGAGCAGGGCTACGACGTGATCGGCCGCAAGGCCATCGCCTGCTCGCTCAGCGATTGCGCGGGCATGGGCTGCACGCCGCGCGCGGCAACGGTGAGCGTGGCGTTGCCCGAGTCGATGTCCATGGACGACGTCAAGAAGCTCTACGAGGGCATGGCCGGTGTCGCCGACGAGTTCAGTTGCTCCATCGTGGGCGGCGACACCAATAGTTGGCACGGCCCGCTGGTGATCGACGTGGCCATGCTTGCCGAGCCCATGTCCGTGCGCGGGCCGGTGCGGCGCAGTGACGCTCGCCCGGGCGACCTGGTCTACGTGAGCGGGCCGCTGGGTGGGAGCATCCTGGGCAAGCACCTGAGTTTCACGCCGCGGACGGAACTGGCCAGTCAACTGGTCCACCAGCCCGGGCTGCACGGCATGATGGACCTGTCCGACGGCCTGTCTATGGATCTGTACCGGGCGTGCCTGGCTTCAGGTTGTCGGGCAGAACTGGACGCCAGCGCGCTCGAGTCGGTCATCAGCGATGCCGCACGGCAACTCGCGGCAAGCGACGGCCAGTCCGCGCTCGAGCATGCCTTGAACGACGGCGAGGATTTCGAGCTACTGGTGACCGGCACCGAGGCCCTGAAAAACGAACGGTTCGGACTCATTGCCATCGGCCGGCTGGCCCCGGGCCGGCTTGGCGAGCCGACGTTGTCCATCGTTCATCCTGACGGCCGCCGGGAGCCGCTCGAACCCCGCGGCTACGAGCACTTCAAATGAGCCACGCTTTCGCGATCGACTCTCCCGACCTGGCTTTCACGCACGACCTGGGCCGCCGCCTGGGCCGCGCATTGGAAGCCGGCGACGTGATCGCGCTGGTCGGTCCGTTGGGCTCGGGCAAGACCACGCTGGTCAAAGGGATCGCCGGCGGGGCGGGCGTGGCCGACCTGCGGCAGGTAAACAGCCCCACGTTCGTCATCGTCAACGAGTACGAGGCGGCCCGGGCGGACGATCCGCTGGTCATCCACCATATTGACGTCTATCGCCTGCGGGGCAGCGACGACCTGGAGGCCATCGGCTTCGACGAAATGTGCCGTACCGGCGCGGTGATCGTGGAGTGGGCCGACCGGGTGGCAGACCTCCTGCCCGCCGACCGGCTGACCATCACCATCGAGCCCACGGGCGATACTTCCCGGCGATTCGGCCTGGCCCCGGGCGGCCCGGCCGCAACCCGGCTCGCCGCCGCCGTGCGGTGATCCCGGCCCCGGAGCACCGGTTGCCCGCCGGCCGACGCCAGCGGCAGTCCCGCGGCGGGCCGCACGCCGAGCAGTTGGGGCGGCACAAGCCATTTGCAGTTTTCCGGCCACCTGGGTATACTGTCGCGACTCTGGCGTCCATGGACAGCCAGGGCAGGGCGGCTCATGCCCAGGTCGGCCCGAAAGGGGGCCCCTTCGTCTAGTGGCCTAGGACACCGGCTTTTCACGCCGGCAACACGGGTTCGAATCCCGTAGGGGTCATTCTACATACTTGTCGCATTTCGTCAGGCTTTGTTCTCACAATGCCGAAAATCCGTTTCGTGGCATGAGGGAGTCGTTGCGCCAAGTCTGCCGTGCCGACAAACGTCGCGTTGAGGTTCACCGCCCCCTCGACCACAGTGCGGAGACCACTCATCTGCCGTGACCTAGCTGGCAGCTCCAGCACATCTTCGACGGTATACCGAGTATGGAGCGGCACCTCCGTTTCGACCTTCAGCAGTGTGCGGAGTCGGCAGGAAGCATCACGGGCGTGCTGCCGTTGCGGTAGCCTCGATAGATTCCCGTCCGTTCGTACCGGCCCCGGCCCAAATATGCGTCGACCTCTTCGCTCAAGGCTTGGCACAACATTCGCCGAGTTCCCTCGCGAGCCAGTGCTTCCCGTTGATCCTCAACCACCTCCCGGGCTTCGCCTTCAGTGTTACTACTCTGTTGCCTCCGGATGTGCCGCACGTACGGCCTCATCAGTGTCCAGCGATTCAATTGTCCAGCGATTCAATCCAGGAGACCATCTGTCGACCACACGGACACCGGGGCCCGGATTGTCAAATTCGGGACTTCGCGTTTTTTCGGAAGCTCGAGCGACCGTACAGGGCTGTGAACCAGGGCCGGAGGCTGAGATCGGGCTGACAAGACCGCTGACAGCTCTCGTCGGTGGGATTGCCACCACCGGGGGGTCGGCGAGTCGGGCGAGTCGCCGGCCTCGTTGATTCGGGTGGCGGAATCGGTTGTAATTACCGGTTCCGCCGCCGCTTGCGCGGTAAGTGGCCGGGCAGCGGCACGGGCGGCGACGCCGTACCAACAGGGCCGATGGGTAGTCCGGGCCCGATGGTGTGGGCGGTCTCGGCGATGGTCTCGAGCGACGTCCCGGCGAGTCCGGAGCGCGACAGGTGGGGCAGTCAGACCCCTGGTGTTGGAATCAACGCGAATGGACCAATTCAACTATCGTAACGGAGAGTTGTTCTGCGAATCGGTGCCGGTCGCCCGGATTGCCGAGGCGGTAGGTACGCCGACGTTCATCTACTCGGCCGCGACCTTCCGCGACCACTACACGCGCCTCGCCGCCGCCTTCGCCGAGCTGGACCCGATCATCTGTTACTCCGTCAAGAGTTGCGGAAACCTGCACATTCTGCGGCTGCTGGCCGAACTCGGAGCCGGCATGGACGTGGTCAGCGGCGGCGAGTTGTTTCGGGCGAGCCGGGCCGGGTTCTCCCGTTCCGGGCCGTACGATCCGGGCAAGATCGTCTTCGCCGGCGTGGGCAAGACGGACGCCGAAATCAACGAGGCCATTGATGCGGGCATCGGCTGGTTCAATATCGAGTCCGAGGCCGAGCTGGCCAACCTCATCCGCATCGCCCGCGAGCGAGACATGGGGGGGCGCAAAGGCGAGGCGCCGGTGCGTGCCGCCCTGCGGGTGAACCCCGACGTCGATCCCAAGACGCATCGCCACACAGCCACCGGCAAGCGCGAGAGCAAGTTCGGCGTGGACCTCGAGCGGGCTCGCAGCGTCTTCGCAGAATTCGGCCGCAATTCGCTGGTCCGGCTGACCGGCTTCCACCTGCACATCGGCTCGCCGGTGATGAACCTCGACGCCTACGTCGAAGCCATCACCAAGACGCTCGCGCTGATCGCCGATCTGCGACAGGACGGGTTCACCATCGATACGCTGGACATCGGCGGCGGTTTCCGAGCCGACTACGAGGGGCCCGGCTCTCCGTCGTATGCGGATTACGCCGCCAAAATCGTGCCGCTCCTGCACGGGCAGGGGCTGCGGATCATCCTTGAGCCGGGTCGCACCATCTCGGCCAACGCCGGCATCCTGCTGGCCCGCACGACCTTCGTTAAGCACAGCGGCGACAAGGAGTTCGTGATCGTGGACGGCTCGATGACCGAGCTCATCCGGCCGGCGCTGTATGACGCCTATCATTTCGTGTGGCCCGCCCGGCCGGGCGTGGGCTTCGTGCCCGATCCCCGCGGCAAGGACATCCGTTTCCCCGGCACGAAATTGGTGGACGTCGTCGGACCGGTATGCGAGAGCGGCGATTTTCTGGCCAAGGAGCGGGCTCTGCCGCCGATCAAGCGGGGCGATTTGATCGCGGTGTTCACCGCCGGTGCGTACGGGTTCGTCATGGCCAGTCATTACAACGCCCGTCCCAACGCGGCCGAAGTGCTGGTCGACGGCGAAACATTCCGCGTCATCCGCCGCCGCGAGAACTACGCCGATCTGGTGGCGGCCGAGGAATGAATCATGAACTGGCGCGAGCGCATTGTCGTGGATCCGGACGTTCTGGCCGGCAAGCCCGTGATCAAGGGAACACGGCTGGCGGTCGAGTCCATCCTTGACCTGATGGGCCACGGCTGGCGCGAGGCTGAGATCCACGAAAATTACCCGGGGATCACGCCCGAGGACATCCAGGCCTGCAGTGCGTACGCCTCGGAGATCCTCAAATCGGAGCGAGTCTATCCCGTGAAGGTGTGATCGTGCGAATCATGGCGAACGAGAATGTCGCCGGGACTGTCATCGATGTTCTCAGACGCCGGGGACACGATGTTGTCTGGTGCCGCACTGATTGCCCGGGCGCGACCGACCGCGCGGTGCTGGAGCGGGCACAAGCAGGGTCCAGGATTATCCTCACGGTTGATAAGAGGACTTTGGCGACTGGCGTTCCGGTTCGGGCTGTCCTCTGCGTGCGGCGTCATTCTGTTTCGAGTGATGACGACCACGGCCAGCGACCTCAGCCGGCTGGTTATCTCGGTTCTCGAAAGCCGGAACGACTGGTCGGGGTTGTTCGCTGTCGTTCGTGAGGATCGAGTGCGAATTCGACAACTCGCCGACAGGCCGATTTGACGCTCCTGGCGGCAGGTCTGGTGATATCGATCGCGAGTCTTCGGGGAATCGGTAACGGCGACATGCGATCGGACCACTGGTGGCCTGAGCTAACTGTCGGTGGCAACGACTGAATCTGTCTCCGTGGCGGACGTTTGTAACTGCCCGGGCGGAAGATTAGGATCCCAGAATGTTCGAAGGTTTGACCCAACGATTCAACGGCGTGTTCAACCGCATCCGCGGCCGGGGCCGGATCACCGAGGAGAACGTCCGCGAGGCCATGCGCGAGGTTCGCACGGCGCTGCTCGAGGCCGACGTTCACGTCCAGGTGGTCAAGAAGTTCACGGACGACGTCATGACCAAGGCCCTGGGGGCCAAGGTCATCGAGACGCTCCATCCCGACCAGGTGCTGATCAAGATCGTCCATGACGAGTTGGTCGCGCTCATGGGGCCGGTGGACTCGCGCATCCCGTACGTGACGCCCGGCCCGACGGTGGTGCTGATGGCGGGTCTGCAAGGTTCGGGCAAGACCACCACCTGCGGCAAGCTGGCCAAGTACATGATGGCCCGCGGCAAGCGACCGCTGCTGGTGGCGGCGGACCTCAAGCGTCCGGCGGCCATCGAGCAGCTCGAGGTGATCGGCGGCCAGGTGGGCTGCCCGGTCTACGTGGAGCGGGATCACCAGAACCCGGTCAAAGTCTGCCGCAACGGCGTGCTGCACGCTCGCAAGACCGACCGCGACGTCGTCGTGCTGGACACCGCCGGCCGCCTTGCCATCGACGAGGAACTGATGGCCGAGGTCGCCCAGATCGCCAACACGACCAACCCACACCAGATCTACCTGGTCATCGATGCGATGACCGGTCAAGACGCGGTCAACACGGCCAAGCACTTTAACGAACGGCTGGAACTCGACGGCCTGATCCTGACCAAGTTCGACTCGGACACCCGCGGCGGCGCGGCGTTGTCGGCCAAGACTATCACCGGCAAGCCGATCAAGTTTATCGGTATCGGCGAGAAGCTGGACGCGCTGGAAGAGTTCCATGCCGACCGCATCGCCGGCCGCATCCTCGGCATGGGCGACGTGGTGACGCTGGTCGAAAAGGCCCAGCAGCAATACGACGCCGCCGAGGCCGCCAAGCTCCAGAAGAAGATGGCCACCGGCCTCAACCTGGAGGACTTCCTCGTTCAGCTCAGGAAGATGAAGTCCATGGGGCCCATGAAAGACCTCATGAAAATGGTGCCCGGCATGGCCACCGAGATGGGCAACCTCGACGTGGACGACCGCGAGCTCGGGCGCTTCGAGGCCATCATCCAATCCATGACGCCCAAGGAGCGGGCACACCCGGAGATCATCGAAGCTTCCCGCCGTCGTCGCATCGCCCGAGGCAGCGGCACGGACGTCAAGGACGTCTCCGGGCTCATCAAGAGCTTCACGCAGGTCCGCGACATGATGAAGGTCATGAGCAAGATGTCGCTCATGGACCGGATGAAGTCGATGGGCCAGTTCGCCAAGCTGGCTGCCGGCGGGATCATGCCCCGGTTCAAGGGCGGCAGCACCGTCAAGAAGCGACAGATATCCAGCAAGGAAAAGCGAAAGAACCGCAAGCGCAAGAGCCGATAACAAGGCAGGCCACGAGTCTGCGTCTGAGAACTAAGGCCTGAGATGAGGTGCCGGGATCGAGCCGGACACCATGTCACCACCTTGGGTCGCGCGGCGGCTGGCGACCTGCATTTTTCCGTCCGATAAACCCTCCTGACATTTTCCCTGTCAGTCCAATCTGATTTAGGGGCTTGCGAGTTCCGATAGAGATATAACCAATTCTTGTGGATGGCGTGAACAAAAAGGCGGCGTATCCTGGGTGGTTCTTGAGGACACCCATTACGGAGGATACGCCATGCAGGAGAGTACGACAGGCTCCATCC